>Ga0209417_1000192_pt1 | contig 161805 bp, 118 predicted proteins | sample RifGroF2_FD_184002 | JGI IMG/M metagenome (GOLD analysis project Ga0209417, IMG submission 184002) | Groundwater microbial communities from Rifle, Colorado, USA - Groundwater F2 (SPAdes) (version 2) | ecosystem: Environmental > Aquatic > Deep subsurface > Groundwater | place: Rifle, Colorado... | reverse complement strand
TTCTACAGCAACACATTCATTTGCATCTTTTACATATAATGTATAAGGACCAGAAACAAGGTTGTTGAAAGTATTAGAGGCTTGATAATCTGTTCCATTAATACTGTAGGTTAATGTTCCTGTTCCACCGCTAGCGGTAATTCCAATACTGCCAAAACCGTTGCTGCATAATGGATTCGTTACTGTTGCATTTACAAGAATTGCAGATGGAATTAAAATACTTGCAGTTGTCGTTACAACACAATTATTATTATCTTTTACATATAATGTATAATCTCCTGTAACAAGACCTCCAAGAACATTGGATGTCTGATAGTTTGTTCCATCTATGCTGTAATTAAGCGTGCCTGTTCCACCTGTTGCTGTTACTTCAATACTTCCGTATTCTGTACTGCAAGAAGGGTTGTTTGGTGTTGCGCTTGCTGTTAATTCAGCAGGAATAGTTATCGTAGCTAATTTTATCAAAGAGCAAAGATTCCAGTCTCTGATTTCAAGTGTATAATCGCCACCTGCTAATCCTGTAAAAATATGATTTGTAGAAAAAGTACCACCATTGATATTAAAATTTAATCCCCCTGAGCCACCAGTTGCATTTACTGTTATTGTTCCAGTTCCTGTGTTGCAAAGCGGATTATCTACAACCACTGTTGCGATAATTGCAAGAGGCTGTGTAAGCGTTACAGAATTTGTTTGTACAATACACAGATTTTCATCTTTTACTGTAATAACATAATTTCCTTCTATTGCAGTAACAAAATTAGGAGACGCTTGAAAGTTAACACCGTCTTTACTATATAATAATGTACCCGTACCTCCTGTAGCATCAACATGGATGTATCCAGTTTGTCCGTTACAGGAAGGCTGATTTACAGATGCAGTTGCTGAAATTGCAGTTGCATCAAAAATCTCATGACTAAAAGTTCCTGTGCAATTATAATAATCTGAAACTGTCAATGAATAGTTTCCAAAAGCAAGATCAGATATATCTTCGGTTGTTGCTTCATTTGACCAGTAAAAAGAATAGTTGGGTGTTCCACCTGTAACACTTATATTAATCGTGCCATCATTTGCACCAATACAACTAACATTATTTGAAGATACTAAATTAGCAACCGGGGCTTCTCTTTCAATTGCATTAGTCGGACCAAAGTTAGAGCTGGTGCAACCTGAAGCTGTTTGAGTAGCAAAAACCGTAATGTCTGCATTTCCATCAGGAGAAGAAACATTTAACCAGTTTAATTCAGAATTTGTTCCTTCAATAGGTATTCCAAAATTTATTCCATCAACTTTTAGCTGATAAGAAACACCTGTTTGAGATCCTCCCAAGGTTACGTTAATTCCATTGATTCCTTCACAGTAGAAAACAGGACTCCACAAGTTATAGCTGATAATTGGAGCAGGACCAGAGATTCCTTTATCATTGAAAGCAGTGCATCCATTTGCATCAGTAACGGTAACCTGAACATTTTGGAAAATGCTTAAGTCGGTTATCGTTTGTGTTTCTTCATTATTATTCCAATGATAATAATATGGGGTAGTGCCACCAAATGGATTTGCAGTTGCAGTTCCATCAGAGATATAGGAACAAGTTACATCTTCAGAAGTTATTGTAACATATAATGTGCTTGCTGGTTGTGTTATCTCCTGATTAATAGTAGACTGACAATTGTTAACATCTTTAACTGTTACAGAGTATGTGCCATCCTCTAATCCAGAAAGATCTTCTGTGGTAAAGCCATAAGTCCATAAATAAGTGAAAGGACTGTTCCCACTGACATTTATGTCTATTGCTCCGTTGTTTCCATTAAAACAACTAACATTGGTAACAGAGTTAAGTGTAACAACGGGGTTTGCATTATTCACAACGCTTGCAGAGCTGTTCATATACCTTGTGCAATTCGATGGAGTCTGAATTGCTAAAACATCAATAAAGGAAAAAGAATTGGTTGTGGTAATGTTATTCCAGGCAAGTGGAGTACCTGTACCAATAACAAGAGCTCCAAAATTTGCCCCATTTACCATTAATTGATAGTTGACATTTAACTGAGAGCCACTCATCATAACAGAAACACCCTGCCCGCCATCACAATAAGAACCTCCACCTGTTACATTAAATAATTGAACATCTTCAGGTCCTGAAACAATTTCTAAACCATCTTTTGTGCAACCTCTTGCATCTGTAACAGTAAAATAATAATAGCCATAAGTAATTCCGGTTATTGTCGGTGTTGTTACACCACCAGTCCAATAATAATTGTATGGAGTTGTACCACCAGATGGTGTTGCAGTTGCAGAACCATTATAAAATAAAAAGCATGATTCATCCACGTGAGAAGTAATAAGAGAAAGCACTTCAGCAGGTTCAGTTACTTCACCCGAATATATAGATGAACAATTATTCCCATTTGTTACGGTTACATAATAAGAATTTGGTAATAGACCAGAAATATCTTCAGTGTTATCGTTGTTTGACCATAAAAATGTATGAGGATCAGTTCCTGTAACAGTAATGTCAATGGCACCGGTTGCATTTCCTTTACAGTCTACAGGTGTAATAGCACCCGTAATTGTAGATAAAGAAAGTATATCAATTATGGAAGAAGAAGCCATCAGATAGGTACAACCAGGACTCTGTGTTGCAAAAACAGTTGCTGTTCCAGGGTTTGTTGGTGTTGTTACATTGTTCCACAAAAGCGGAGCACCTGTTCCCGGAATTGCAGGTCCAAAATCAATACCATTAATTCTTAACTGATATGTAACACCAGTTTGCGAACCTAATAAATTAACATTAGTTCCAGGAGTACCATCACAATAAGAGCCCCCAATAACAGGATAATCGTTAATCAATGCAGGTCCAGTAATTGTTGTATAACCAGCCTTTGAACAGCTTTGATCGTCCGTAACAGTAACGTATACATCAGAAATAGGGAAACCAGTTGCTGTTTGTGTTGTTTGAGCATCGTGCCATTGATAAATGTAAGTTCCTCCTACAGATGGTGTAACAGTAGCTGTTCCATCAAATGCAGTGTAACAAGAAGTTGGAGTCGAGGTGAAATTCAAAGAATAAGCACAATCAAGTGTTGTTATGCTGGTACTAGAATAGCCACCAACATCACCCTCTGATGTTTTATAAGCTCTTACACGTGCGTAATAAGTTGTTCCACCTAACAAGCCGGTAATATTTTGTGATAAATTGGTTCCGCAATCCAATCCTTCATATCCAGAAACAAAAGCACTGAAATCAGAGAAAGGTGATACATCAAGTAAAAATTTATCAAAAGTTCCTGTTTCAGGAGCTGTCCATGAAGCAGTGAAACCTGAGGTCCCAATATTTGAAGGAGCCTGCATTTCGGGAACAACCATTGCATAAGATTCAAACCAAAATGTTCCAAAAGTAAAATTTGTTAAAGTACCATGTAAGTCATTTGATGTCATATCATAAAATGAACCAAAAGAAACATCCTCATCAAGATTATAATAAGCAACAAGCCCCGGTGTTGATGGATTTATGGGGTGAACCATGTCTGTCTGAATTTCAGATTGCATTCTGGCAACATTCCAAACACGTACTTCATCTATTTTTCCTCCATAAGCACTCCATGCTTCTAAATTATTGTGAATTCCTAAAATAAAGTCATTCCCTGATGGTTTTACATAATTAGGTAATGAACTGGTGTACACAATATTACCATCAGCATAATAAATGAAATTTCCGACAGCATCCATAGTAATAGCTACATGATGCCATTTTCCGTCATTCAATTTAATATCTGGTGAATAAGGCGTTATCCATCCTGTTGTATGGCAAAGTGATGCTGCCATTTTGCCGTCTAAAAGTCTTAAATCCCAGCCATCTTTATTCGTATAATCATTGCAGGATAAAATAACATTTGTATTAGCAGCGGTTGTATTAATCCAGGCTTCAGCAGTGAAAGACTGTGTTTCAAAAAGAGCGTTCGCAGGTACAACCCCTCTATCGTCTGTATCGTCAAATGTAATACACTTTCCCGGAGGCACTAAAACCCCAGTTATATAAACATCGTCAATTCGGATGTTATTTCCGACTACTCCAGTTCCCTGAATTTGAAAACGAATTCTCAGATTAGAACAACTGGCTTCGGCTGGGAGTGTAATAATATGTTGAGCCCAGATTCCTAATGTAACACTATTGCCGGTAAAAGGATTGTAAGTAACACCATCAGTAGAATAGGTTATAAATAAATTTGGTATTGCTCCTTCTCCACGTGCCCCAAATTTTAATATTATATTTTGGTAAATCTCTGTATTAAGATTGTTACTAAAGGTTAGACTTTTCATTTCTGTATTCCAACCTATATCAGTATAAGCATTCGCTCCGCCAGATGCGCCAGTATATCCTGATGAAGAATAATCTGTTTGCAATTGCCAAGGAGAGCCGGTACCATCGGGTATCCAACCAGTTCTTTCCAATGGGTTTTGGTTAGTCCATGCAAACAAGTCCGAGAACAAAGTAATCTGTGCAAAGGTTTGAATACTCAGAAACATTGTTACCAATAAAATTAAAAGTGTAAACTTTCTCATAATTCTAATTTTTAAATTATTTAATTATTTTGATTATTTTGATTATTTTGATTATTTTGATTATTTTGATTATTTTGATTATTTTGATTATTTTGATTATTTTGATTATTTTGATTATTTTACAATGGGGGAAGCCCACGACTCTCATAGAACCGTATGGCTTTAAGTTAAGATGCAGATATTTTGAAGCGTAAAAATTTGTCAATCCTTAAAAGTTTAGATAATATACATTTCAAAAAGGATTCAAATTTATAATAATTCTATAATAATTATACTAATAAATGCTATTGTTTTTTGGGTATTTGTACCCAAGTACATCGTAGAATCCGGAGTACATTTAAGGCATTGAAAAACAGTTATTTTATTAAAGGAAAAGAGGATGGTAGAATTTATATAGTAGAAATAACAAATCCTATTTTTCTGAATAACAGCATTTTGCGTAAAATTACTTTTTTGTTATTTTTTCATTAAAATAAAATTAAATATATGTTTATAAATTTGTACAATTTTTTTTGGATTATTGCAACTCTTTGCATTTGTGAGACTTTGCACTTTGAATGCTCGCGTTCAGTTCGTACCCTATTAGAAGAATCATTGCATTAAAATTAAGCCAAATCATAAAAATAATTAATGTTCCGATAGAGCCGTAAAGGACATTGTATTTTGAAAAATTATTAATATAGAAATTAAAAAGCTGCGAAGATAGAATTAAAGCGATGGTTGCAAATGTTCCGCCCGCAGAAATAAAGCGGTATCTTCCTTTTCTTTTTGGCGCATAATAATACAAAAAAGAAATGCTAAAAAAACACAGCGCAATTAAAATTAAAAATTCTGTTATACGAACAGAAACAATGGCTACCGAATGATTCAGAAACACCTGTTTTTCCAGAAAATTAACGAGGAAATGACTTCCTACAATCAACCCTATTGCAATTACAATCATTATTGTTAACACAAAAAACAGCCATAGTGAAATAATTCTTAAAGAAATAAAACTGCGGGTTTCTTTCGTAAAATTCATTTTATTAAAAGCATTAATCATTGAGCTGATGCCATTTGTAGCAAAATATAGGGTAAAAAGAAATCCTACGGACATTAATCCGCCGCGAGGTCTGTTCAGAATATCAGAAAGCACAACAATTGCTTTTTCGTAAGCCTTTTCGGGAAGGAACTCATGCAGCATACGAAATAACTGAATTTCAAAATTATCTATTGGAAAATAAGGAATAAGTGTGAACATAAAAATCATCCCGGGAAAAATAGCCATAAAAAAACTATAGGAAATGCTGCCTGCCTTTTCTGTAATTCCATCTTCCTGAAAAGAACGGAAAAAAAAACGAGAAACTTCGTAAACACATATACCATCGAAGCCCGGAAGCACCCATTTTTTTGTTGCGTTTATAAAGGCTTTTACAGGTGTTGATTCCGGAATCAAACCCGGAATTTTTTTAACAAATTCAAATTTGTTTTTTTTCATGAAGAACAAAGTTTATAGCTTCTCTATATTGTTTTGTATTGCTTAGTTTTACTGAACGCTCAGATTAATTATTATTATTTTTCTTTTTACTTTTCCTTAGATGAAAAGTAAACAAAAATCAAGACAAAAATAAGCTTCACCACGCTCTATCCAAACACAAGAAATTCTATCAAAGTGATTTTGAATTCCTCTACTTAAAGATTAACATTAATAAAATAATAAAACCGGCATTCAAAGAAACGACAAGCGCCTTTGCTGAATTTCTAAGTATTTGGATATTCACGCCAAACGCACTTCCCGCATTTTTGTCTGCCAAACGCACATCCTCAATAAAGTCTTTTCAAATTATCTAAAAATACATTTTAATTTTCCTATAATGAAAAGTCTTTATTGATAAACATTTATCGCTTGACTTTTCGTAAAACTTTTAAATATCTTTACCAAATGACCTTCGCCCTTTTAATAAATTTTTATGTTTTTTTTGAATAAACTGTTGCCTGTTGTTTTTTTTTATATTTTCGTAAAAATAAATAAATCAAAAGAACATCATGTCTTTTTTTTCTGAAAAACCCTTTACCATAGATCGTATATTTCGCATTGCAATATCTATTGTCATTTTAATTACAATAATACTACTTTTAAAATATTTAAGCAATGTTTTAATTCCTTTTGTTATAGCAATTATTTTAGCATACCTGCTAAATCCTGTTGTTTTAGGTCTGCAAAAATTATTTAAAAAACGCATACCCGCAGTACTTATAAGTTTAATATTATTTATCGGGATATTTGTTATTGCCGGAATGCTTGTGGTTCCTATTGTAATGAAAGAGGTAGGTCAGATGGGAATAATATTAAAAAACCTGCTGCACGACCCTGTAGTTAAGGAGCGGGCGATTGCAATGCTTCCGGAAGATTTGTGGTATCAGTTACAGGAATTTGCATCTCGTGAAGAAATACAAAAATTATTTAGTATCGGCAGTTTTTCTAATTTGCTTGGAATTGCATCACAGAAAGCTGTTCCGGGACTGCTTGGATTTTTCTCTACAACTATCAGTCTAATATTTGGAGTAATTGGGATAGCAATCATTCTGCTTTATTTGATTTTCATTCTCATTGATTATGATGCTTTGATACAAGAGTGGAAAACGCTGATTCCTCAAAGCCAGCGTGGTTTTGTGATGGGTCTTATCGAAGATTTTACTCATGCAATGAATAAATATTTCAGGGCACAGGCATTGATTGCTCTTATTATTGGAATTATTTATTCTGTTGGGTTTAGCATTATCGGACTACCAATGGGATTGCTTCTTGGTGTATTAATCGGATTGCTTTGTATGATTCCTTACCTCCAGATCGTAGGTTTGATTCCCGCAGTATTTCTTGCTTTTATGCACTCGCTTGAAACAGGACAAAGTTTCGGAATCACTATATTATATGTAGGGATAATTTTTCTTATTGTTGAAATCGTTCAGGATGTAGTATTAACACCAAGAATCATGGGAAAAGTTATCGGTATGAACCCGGCAGTGATTCTTCTTTCCATCTCCATCTGGGGAAAATTATTGGGAATTCTTGGTTTGTTGATTGCCCTACCTATGACCTATTTTTTACTTTCGTATTATAAGCGCTTTATTTCTGATCTTAATACAGAACATACCATTAAAAGTGATACTCCCAAATGAGCATTTTTCTTCCCATTATATATACCATCGTTTTTATTTTTATAATTAATAAACTTCGATTTTTTTCAATTGAAGGAATTTCAAAAAAAATAATTATTGCTTTTTTCTTTATAAAAATATGCGCGGGAGTTGTCTTATCGCTTTTGTATATGTATTATTTTCCAGATCCCGGAAAAGCAGATACGCTTGTGTTTTTTAAAGATGGAAAAATATTGTATTCAGCCCTGTACGAAAATCCTGCAGATTACTTCAGAATGCTGACAGGCGTAGGAGCAGATGCGCCGCATCTTTTCAACTACTACTACCAAATGGATTACTGGCACAAACTTTTTAATTACAATTTATATAACGATAATAAAATTTTGATTCGCTTCAACGCACTGGTTTGCCTGTTTTCATTCAAGCACTATTTTGTGCATATTGTATTCATGGCATTTTTTTCATTATGCGGATTGATCGCTATTTATAAAACATTTATACAAGATATGCCTGACAAAAAATGGCTTCTGCTATTCGCTGTTTTTTTGATACCCTCTGTTGTTTTCTGGACTTCCGGTTTGCTGAAAGAAGGCATACTGATTTTTGCTTTCGGTTTGTTCTTATATCATACACGAAAATTATTTTTTGAAAATTTCTCAAAACTGAATTTGTTTTTTTCACTTTTTTCGCTGATTCTTTTAGGATTTATAAAATTTTACGTTCTCGCTGCCGCGCTCCCCGCGCTTGTTTCATGGATATGGGCGGCAAAAACAAAAATGAAAAAAATTGCATTAAAATTTATTATTGTCCATGCAGTTTTTATTACCGGAATTATTTTTTCGGGATTTATTTTTTCAGATTATGATGTATTAAAAATCATCAGCCTGAAACAAAAAGATTTTATCGAGCATGTTGAAACAATAGGAAACGTGGGCAGTTACATCGAAATCCCCTTACTCGATGAGAATGTAATTTCCTTTGTTAAAAATATACCACAGGCACTTGTCAACTCATTTTTTCGTCCGCACATTTTAGAGTCAAAAACAATAATGATGCTCTTGTCTGCAATTGAAAATCTTGTAATAATCGGCTTCATTATTTTCATGCTTTTTTACTCGGGATTCTCAAAAATAAAAAATAAACCGGCTCTGTTTTTTTGCATAAGCTTCACGTTAATATTATTTGCCTTATGCGGGCTGACAACACCTGTTCTTGGTGCTTTGGTTCGTTACAGAGTTCCGGGAATACCTTTTCTTTTTATTGCTTTAATTATGATGTTGGATATTCAGAAAGTTAAAGCTTCGAGATGGTATATTTTTTTGGAGAAATTCCGGGGCAAATTCATTCATAAAAATTAACAAATTTCAGAACTCCTTACATCATAACTAAAAATCAATAATGACAAAAATTTATTCTGAAACTACAAACTTGGAAAAATACCATGAATAAAAAGCATAAGCAAAATCATCCAGAATAAAGCTCCTACAAATGCAGCCCAAAGAGCGCTGAGTCGTCTGATAAAATTCAATGGAAAAAATAAAAATAAACCAAAAACAAGAACTAAAGGGGATGTTTGTCTTTGCCACAAGCTGTAACCCTCTCTAAAATTTTTTGCTTTTCCATCTGTTACAAATCTTACAGCTTTTTCTCCTATAAAACCATATATTCCAAACATGATGGAACAGAACCATAGCGGAGATAAATTTACAAGCATGGTTTCAGAAAAACTGTCAAATGCAAAGCCATATAAATAAAACATAAAAAAAACACCTGCCCCGATAAAAAAAGGATATATCGCACCTTTTCTTGTTTTCTGATTTTTAAAAAAGTTCATGGATGATGCAGTATAACTTGTACCACACCAAGTACACGATTTTACTGTTGGGTCTATGGGGGCTCCACAGTTAACACAATTTGTCATTTTCTTAAATTTACTTTTGTTATCATTTCAAGTAACTGACTCCGAAATATATCAATATTGCTCTTGTTTTTTGCAGAAATAAAAATACAGGGATTATTGTTTTTTGCCATCCAACTATTTTTTAATTGCTCAAGGCTCATGTTTTCATCTGTTGCCGGAGAAAGATCGTCTTCATCTTTTTTCACGAAAGAGTAAGCGTCAATTTTATTAAACACAAGCAAAGTTGGTTTTTCCTTTACATTAATATCTAACAAAGTTTGATTTACCACATGAATCTGATCTTCAAAATTTGAATGCGAAATATCCACGACATGAAGCAAAATATCCGATTCACGCGCTTCATCGAGCGTTGATTTAAAAGATTCAACAAGATTGTGTGGCAATTTCCGAATGAAGCCTACTGTATCAGAAAGAAGAAACGGTGTTGTTTCTATTACTACTTTTCGAACCGTTGTGTCGAGTGTTGCAAACAATTTATTTTCTGCAAAAACATCAGACTTGCTCAACATGTTCATTATAGTAGATTTCCCGACATTTGTATAACCAATAAGCGCAACACGGGGCAGCTCGTTTCTTGTTTTACGCTGTGTTGCCATTTGCTTATCTATTTGTTTCAACTGCTCTTTTAGGTAAGAAATTTTATCGCGAATCACACGGCGGTCGGTTTCTATTTCTGTTTCACCAGGTCCACGCATGCCAATACCCCCCTGCTGGCGTTCGAGATGTGTCCACATTCGTGTTAAACGAGGTAGCAAATATTGGTATTGAGCCAACTCTACCTGAATTTTTGAATGCGCAGTTTTTGCTCTTTGCGCGAAAATATCAAGTATTAAATTTGTTCGATCAAGAACCTTGCACGATACAATATTTTCTATATTCCGCAATTGCGAAGGACTTAACTCATCATCAAAAATAAGCAGATTAATTTTATTTTCTTTTATATATCCTGCTATTTCATTTAGCTTTCCCGTACCGACAAATGTCTTGGGATGCGGATGCTCTAATTTTTGAACAAATCGTTTAACTTCTTCTGCTCCGGCTGTTTCAGTTAAAAATGAAAGTTCATCAAGATATTCCTGAACCTCTCTGTCTCTCTGATTCTGTGTAATGATTCCTACTAAAACAGCATTTTCCTTATCTTTCAGCATTTTAATATTTTATTCGTTTAATTTTCAACATTGCAAAATAACGAAATAATCTTTATTAATCCTTATTGCTCAAATATAATGAATCTCCTCCTAAATTATCTTTTCTGTTATTATGCCTATTGATACACTGGGTTACACTAATTTTTTTAATTGAGACTACTCCGAAAGCTCCAAAACCCATGTATGACACTAACCTGCCTTGTCTGGCAGACAGGTTTCACGAATTAAATCTGTTGATTTTTAGTTGCATATTAAGAGACAATTTGTGCAATTATTCACAAATTAATTGTTTTCTAAGGTGTTCATGAGGGCTAAAGCCATTCGTATCAAAAACACTTTTTGGAGTGGACTCTTTAGTTGAATAGTTAAAACTAAAAATCTGTGGAAATCTGTGGAACCCGCCTGCTACGGGCAGGTCTGTGGCAAAAAGAGTTTAAGGGAAATCCCTGTTATGTTTTTTTCAGCAAAATATTAACAATTATTGTTGATAAGTATGCCTTTTGAACCCTTTAAAAAAGCTTACTTTTGCGAGGATAAAAAATTCAAAATAAAAAAAAGTGGAAATCAGTAATTATATACGTGAATTGCTCCTTCTGAATGATTGTGTGATATTACCGGGGTTCGGAGGATTCATCTCTCAATATCAACCTGCATTTATTGACGAAGAGCAATCGGCATTTCAACCGCCATCTAAAAAAATTGTTTTCAACAGCCAGTTAATTCATAACGACGGACTTCTTATAAATTATATCTCTGTTGTAAACAGAATCTCCTATTCCGAGGCAAAAAATTTGGTCTCTGATTTTATATGTAATTTATATATTGAGCTGGATAAAAACAATACCGTCTTTTTTAAATCGCTCGGTAGTTTCAGGTATGATGCGCAGCATTCATTATATTTTGAAGCAGAAAAAAATGTAAACCTGTTGCAGGATTCATTCGGACTTCCCATGTTTCATTTTCCGGAAATAATTCCGATAGAAATTCCACTACAAAATGTCAGACCTGTTCTCAGGACTAAGTCGCGCTCCCTGTTTACAAACAAGGCATTTGTAGCCTTAATTATTGGTCTGCCTTTGCTTGTTTCCTTTGGTATTGTTTCTGTAAAAACAGATCTTTTCCCGGAACTGAAGAAAAAATACTATGCGCTGAACAGCTATATTGATGACACTCTTTCTAATTTTAAAAAATTTAATGCGCAGGATTTATTAAACAATTCTAACTCTGTGGAGGCTTCTTTGCTGCAACTTACAAATAAACGAGTGGCTTTATATTATGAAGAAACAAAAGAAAAAGAAGTTTCAGACAATCAAGGCAAAGTTGAAAATACTATTGCAAGTGTTGACAGCTCACAGTTAAAGACAACTGAAAAAATAATTTTGCCAGATAATAATAAAGTAAAAGATGAAGTTGTAGAAAAAAAAGAAATAAAGGAGGCTAAAGAAATTTCGGATAAAAAAAATACGGATAAAACTGTACAGCACAATCCGCAAAAATTCTATCTGATAGCAGGAAGTTTCGGCAACCTGAATAATGCCCGGAATTGCAGCAACAATCTTAAAGAAAAAGGATTTTCTCCAGAAATATTACAACAGGAAAATGGCTTATACAGAGTTGCCTTAAAATCTTTTTCAGACAGAAAAAGTGCAAACAATGAATTTACATCTTTACAAACAAAATCAACAGATTTTACCGTATGGGTTTTATCTCCAAAATAAAAATAACACTATGTGCCTATTTATTTCAAAAAATTTAAACAGATGAAAAATCATACCAAAATAATTATCCTTTCTGTAATTTTTCTTTCAAATATTTTTTTTTCATGTAAAAATTATATTGAGGAAGAAGTCATAAAATCTCCCACCGGTCAAATTGAAAAAGTTATTTTATGGGACACGAAAGATGGTAAACGCGAAATGGTAAAAGAAACTCGTTTTTATCCTAATGGCAATAAAGAGCGAGAAGGAAATTATAAAAATGATAAAAAAAATGGTTTGTGGAAAGCATGGTATGAAGATGGAAAGATAAGAGTAGAAGACGAGTTTAAAGACGGTAAATTGCATGGCTTTACCAAAATATGGCAGGAAAATGGAGAACTGCTTTACGAAGGAAAATGTAAAGAAGGAAAAGCGGATGGCGTATGGATTTTCTACGATAAAGATGGGAAAAAAATGCAGGAAACCGAATACAAAGATGGTCAAAAAGTTTCTGAGAAAAAACTGTAGCCTTCGTAGCTGCGGCAACTACAGAGTAGATCGTTTAAGCAGATGCTTGCAAAATTATTTTTGATTTGTTCAGTAGGTGCATACTTTTTAAAAAGGGAATTTATATTGAAATTATTTTAGCTCCGTATCTGTCCCGCTTAGCATAAGGAGTGCTCTATTATTCGTACCATTCAAACAAATTGTTATCATTAAATTTTATAACAAATTTATATAACTCAACTTTCGCATAATTTAATTCGCTAAAAAATGAGTTCAGCAGCCATTTTTCAAGAAAATAATAAAATATTTTTTGCTTTTTCTGTTTTTATGAAAAATTAAGGCTGGAATCAAAATGATAATATTCCGGTGCGCTGCACCTTTGTAAACAACGCAGCTATCGCTGCTACAAATATTATCGCAGCTCTGCTGCTATATTTGGAATGCAGCGGCAGAGCCGCATAATATTTGTAAAACTAAAAAAGTATAGAAAATCTAAGGTGCAGAGCACCGTAATATATACTGAAACTAAGCAGGCTTGCAAACAAGGCTGCTTAGTTTTAGTTATACTGAGCGAATACAAATTTAATTATATTTTTGTAGCCCTTTTTAGCTCTGCTGTCGAAGTATATCTTGCATGAATTGCTGTTAACAATTGTTTCTAATTACAAAAATTATTAGTTCTTTTTCATGCGAAAGTTCAGTATTTAATACTTCTATGTATTTTTCTTTGCATGTTTTTCGCTTGTGATGTTGTTCTTGATTATTGATGTATATTAAGGGGCGCTGACTATCTGAAAAAAAATTGAGAATAAAAAAGTCGACTAATATTCTTTGATGATTTTTATTATAGAAACTTTATTTTCACTAATTACCTTTACAAAATATATACCTGAATTAATTTCTGTAAGATCAATTGTGGCTTTAGTATTTACAGGATGAGCCTTCTGTAAAATCCGCCCTTGAAGGTCTAAAATTTCAATACAGGAATTTAAAGGAGCGTTAACAAATGCTTTATCCGATGCAGGGTTCGGGTAGATAAAAACATTTTCAGTCGGAAAAGGTTCTCTGACGAAATTGGGAGAAGAGCCCAGAAATCTTGCAATGGCCAGATCAATATTCGAACCATTCCATGCGCTTCCTACAAGAACAATATTTCCATCGTTTTGCAATGCGACTGCAAACACATCCTCCCCAAAATTGCAAATGGGATTAGAAGCAATTCCGTCTGCAGAAAAAGTATTATCAAGTGTACCATCCGGGTTATAACGAAAAACTGTAAAATCGCAATCTACTCCATTACTCGTGGTTCCGGCTACAACAATTTTTCCATCGGGTTGAAGTGCCAGTGCATAACCGACAGGGCTACTGATTTCACTTGCAGTTGTTACAATTCCTCCGGAAAATGTGAGGTCAAGAGATCCGTCCGTATTATAACGAATCACGGTAACCGAAGAAAATGTACCATTAGCAGCAATACCAGCGGCCACAATTTTCCCATCAGGTTGAATGGCCACAGAATAGGCTACATCATTGGTAGTGGATACAATAGTGGAAACGATACCATCTGAAGAAAAAGTTGAATCTGGTGAGCCATCCGTATTAAACCGGGCAACAGCAAAATCAGAATACATGCCATCATCTGCTTGACCCGCTACAACAATTTTTCCATCTAGCTGTAAAGCCATTGAAAAACCGATATAATTGGTACTTGTTCCTGTTGTAACAAATCCGTCCGAAGAAAAAGTATTGTCCAATGATCCGTCAGGATTATAACGGACAACAACAATATCGGGATTTCCACCAATATTTGAACGACCCGCAACCACAATTTTTCCGTCCGGCTGTATAGCAGCAGATAAACCATAATCACCATAGCCAGCAATATCTGTTCTTACAATTCCGTCTGAAGAAAACGATGTATCCAGAGAGCCATTTGCATTGTAACGAATCACTGTAACATCATCATTAAATCCGTTGTATGAGACCCCGGCAGCAATAATTTTTCCATCCGACTGAAGGACTACCGAGTTGATTTTATCACCCGCTTCCGTAGTAACAATTCCATCATCTGAAAAAGTATTGTCAAAAGAACCGTCAGGATTAAAACGGATCAAAGCAAAATCATAGCCTGATCCTATAAAAGAATACCCTGCTACAATAATTTTTCCGTCAGGCTGGATCACAACAGAAAGACCAGAATCATCTCCAGTACCGATAGCAGTTATTACTGACCCGTTGGTTCCAAAAGTAGAATCAAGATCCCCTGAAGATTGGGACATTGTCTGAACGGTAAATACACAAATAAGTAAAAACAGTAAAAATAATTGGTTGGTTTTCATAAGTCCTCCTTTTTTATTGTTGGTTGTTGGTTAAAACAAGTTGTAATAATTCATAAAGTTTCTACAAAAATCTCATGCTTTTTTGCGTTTGTCGTGATTTTCTTATTTTAATATTTTTAGATTTCGGGTATTGAATGCTGTATGCAATTTTAATAATTTTACTTTCAGACGGAGCAATTTTATAATTGTATTTTAATATTCCGCTTTGTTCATCTGCTTTAATTCCTGATGTTTCAATAGCTTCTACTTTTATGTCGCTTTCCTGTGAAACTGGTAACTGATCTTGTATTTCAATTTCAATCGAAACCTTGTTGTTGTTTCTAATAGATATTTCGTAGAGGAAACTTTCTTTTTTATTTGTTCCAAAGAATTTTTTATCTGCAAAATCTTGTTTTTTTGTACGTGTAATAGCAACTTTTTTATCTCTTCCCATTGAAATATCAAGCGTATCATTTGCAAAACGTGTATCAATATATGATTGCCCTACGTATGTTCCGGCAAAATAAATATTTGCTGGTCCCTCAATAAGATTCAACGCTTCCCAACCTGTTATGCTTGCTATAAGAAATGCTTCTTTTTCAATTTTCGGAACAGAGAAATAGGTGTAGGAAGCAGGAATTTCTATTGTTTGTATATCTACAATATAAATTTTATTGTTTGAAGGTATCGTATATTTTGCTTTGATTTCAAAATCTACTGTTAATTCAGATACCTCAACAGAGGATGCTTCCTGTTTGATACTCATTTTCCCTTTTTTATCTTCATTGAGTGATTCTGAGCGCAGATAGCCTTGTTTGTTAAGTTGTCCTTCAAAGTCATCTGTAGATTTATAATTCAGATTCCACGGATCGAGTTTTGGTTTTTGAGCAGACAAAGAAGGATCGGCTGTAGAAAGGGTTAGTTTAACATCATTCCAATCAAGTCCGCAATTATTATAAATTTTTGCTTTATAATCAAATGAAATGGGAGTGCTCACATCAAGTGCGCGAATATCGTAATAAGGATCCCATCCTGCATCTTCAATAAGGTATTTGAATTCTATGTTTGCGTTAACAGGCGCTTCTGCATTTACAGATATCATAATATGAAATGAAGCTTGATTTTCTTTCGCATTTTGTTCGTCGAGTTGTTTCGTTGTTTTACTAAAAGATTCAGAAACGACCATTCTGGCTTCTTCCAGTTTTAACATTTGTGTGTTAATTTCACGTAAACGCGTTCTGAAAAGATCGGCCATTTTTATCAGCTCTGCTGCGCTCACTCCGTTTGTTTGCCCTGCTATTGAATTATTCTTTGTAAGCAATTTTTTTTCTTCTTCCCATGCATTTATTTCTGCATTTATTTCTGCAATTTTTTTACTCTGTTTTTTTAATGAATCCTGAATATTTTTTATTTTAACACTCACCGTTTTATCTTCCAGATAATCCATTTCATAAGTAATGGCAATAATTTTGACATCAGCGCCTGCAGATGCACGAATACTTTTTTCATCAATTGTTGAGGCAATTCCTGAGAAGATTAAATTTGAACGACCTTTCCCTAAAGCTACCTGCGCAGTATGGGTAACTTCTGCTCCGTTTAAAAACAGTGTTACAGAAGAAACTTTCGATGCAACAGGTTTTTCTTTTTCCTGTGAAAATGCAATAAAATAAAATATGGATAGTAAAATTATAAAAACTGCTTTCATTTTGTAGAATATTTTTTTGTTAAAGAAGTAAACAACAAAAATACATATTCATCCTGAAGTATCATAATTTTCTTACTTCACTTTTTGAAAATATTTTTATTGCATCCAGTTAAAATTCGGAACACAGAAATCGGAAATCAGGTTTCGGTTCCGCTCAGTCTACGGCTGCAACCTGCAACCTGCAACTCCCAACTCCCCCCTCAATCAACATTCTTTACCAACAACTTCGACTCCATCATTTCAAAAATAGCATACTTAATTCCTTCTCGACCAACGCCTGAATTTTTCACTCCTCCATAAGGCATGTGATCTACACGAAATAATGAAACTTCATTTATCATAACCCCTCCCACATCAAGGTTATTAAATGCATAGTTCATCTCATGAATACTATCTGTGAAAACACCAGCCTGCAAGCCATATTCCGTGTTATTTACCCATTCCACAGCTGTATGAAAATTATCAAATTTTTCTAAAGTAACAACCGGTCCGAAAACTTCCTGACAGCAAACATTCATTTCATGTTTTGTTGAAGTAAAAACTGTTGGTTCAACAAATGCACCTGATCTTTTCCCACCACAAATAATTTTTGCGCCTCCAGCAACTGCTTCTTTTATCCACAGCTCGACACGTAAAGCATTTTCTTCATTAATCATAGCAGAGATATCCGTATCAGACTCTGTAGGATGCCCGACTTTTAAATTTCTCACAGCTTCTACAAACTTTTCTGTAAAAACATCAAATATTTTTTCATGAATATAAATACGCTGCACATGAATACAAACCTGTCCCGAATAAGCAAAAGCACCGACTGCGCATTTTCTCACAGCAAGGTCAATATTAGCAGAATCTGAAATAATCACACCTGCATTTCCACCAAGCTCCAGAGACACTTTTTTCTTTCCTGCTTCTGCTTTCATTTTCCAGCCAACAGAAGAAGAACCTGTAAACGTGAGCATTTTAATACGTGGGTCTGTTACAAGATGATTACCTGCTTCACGATCCATAGGCAATATGCTCAATGCTCCCTTTGGCAACTCTGTTTTATCAACAATTTTTGCAAGCTCCAACACTGATAATGGTGTTGTCCGGGCAGGTTTTAAAATAATGGGGTTACCCGCTGCTATAGCAGGAGCTATTTTATGAGCAGCAAGATTTAGCGGAAAATTAAAAGGCGAAATTCCTGCAATCAGACCCATCGGAAAATATTTCACAAGTCCTTCTTTCCCCTCTCCTACAGCCATCCAGTCAATAGCCATATATTCTTTTGGCAAACGTTTTGACTCCTCCGCTGCGACTAAAAAAGATTGTACGCCCCGATCAATTTCACCAAGCGCATATTTTAAAGGCTTTGCAGATTCCATTGCCAGCACTTTTCCCAAATGCTGACGATTTGCTTTTAGTTCATTTGCAATCTGCATTAGAATCTCATATCGCTTGTACAGGGGCATCTCTTTCATTGCTTTTTCTGCTGCAAGACCTTTTTCTATTGCTTCCTCAAGCTCCGCTTTTCCCGCAAGAAATGTCTGCGCAAAAATTTTATAATCATACGGACATACAACATTCAAAACAGTTCCTGTTTTTTTAAATATTCCGCCTACATAAATTTCATAAGTATCCATAATATCAAAAAATAAATTTTTAATCAAACAAAATTAAAAAATCAATCATAAGAAAAAAATATTTTCATCAACGCACTGCTATGCATCCCAAAATGCCTGACAATGCATATCATTCGGATCTGTACAATCGTACCTCGGCTCAATTCATTAATCAAATCATAATTCATTCTATAAAAAAGAAAAAATCATAAGCTACAACGTATCATTTTTATACATTTGCCCCCCAAATGATTAACCGAAACAGCAAAATATTGCCCATGGTGTTACTGCTTGTATTATCTATGATATGGGGCACTTCATTTATTCTTACCAAGCGTGGTCTTGAATCCTATTCCAATTTTCAGTTAGCTGCTTTCAGAATGCTTATCTGTTCAGTTGTTATGCTGCCATTTCTTTTTCGCGCAGTTAAATTAATAAACAAAAAAAATATCGGACCAATACTTATAATGAATATTATTGGGAATGGCATTCCCGCATTACTGTTTGCTACGGCACAGACCAAAGTCGAAAGTTCTTTAGCAGGAATTTTGAATTCTTTAACCCCTCTTTTTACAATGATAGTCGGAATGTTCTGGTATAAAATAAAAACACATTGGATTGGTGTTCTTGGAATCTTTATTGCTTTTGCAGGTGCTGTAGGATTATTCTCGGAAAATCTCAGTACTTTTTTTTCAGGACAAAACTGGTATGGATTGCTCATTGCTTTAGCAACTTTTTTTTACGGAATTAACTCAAATAATGTAAAACAAAATCTAAAGGATATGGATAGCATTTCCATTACAGCGCTAACATATTTTATTATCGGCCCCGCTTGTGGAATATACTTACTATTTTCAGATTTCTCATACGCTCTTTCTACGCCTCATTATGTGCAAAACTTTTTGAGTATTGCAGCACTTGCTGTTTTTGGCTCTGCACTTGCATCTTTAGGATGGAATGTTTTATTGAAAAGAACTACCGCCGTCGCAGCATCAAGCGTTACGTATATTATTCCGCTTTTTGCTATCGTTTGGGGAATGCTTGATAACGAAAAAATTTCTGTGATTCAACTTTCTTCTATGGGTGTAATTTTGCTTGGCGTATTTCTTGTAAACAAAGGGAAAGAAAACTCATTGAAGCAGTGATTTATGCGATTGTGAAAATAATACCGATAAAAGTATTATAAGAAAAAAATCTGCTTTATTTTTCTATTTTTGTAAAAAAGAAAACTCCAGTTAGAATTTTATAAAACAGTATAATAAATTTTAATGATAAAAAAACATGAAAACATTTTTTTACTTAATAGCAATTTTATGTGTTTCTATATCTGCAACAGCTCAGCCCGAAATTCAATGGCAGAAATCTATAGGTGGAAATAATGCAGAATATGCGAATCATATTAAGGCCTTAAGTGATGGAACTTTTATTGCTGCAGGATACTCCGAGTCAAATGACGGAGATTTTTCCGGCAATCATGGCAATAGTGATTTTGCTGTTGTAAAATTAAATTCATCTGGACAAATTCTTTGGCAGAAATTATATGGTGGATCAGAGGATGATGAGTGTACTTCATTTGTTCAAACAGCAGATGGAGGCTTTGTTTTGGCTGGTTACACTTATTCCTACGATGGCGATGTTACAGGAAATCATGGTTCCTATTCATCCGATTTCTGGATTGTGAAAATTGATGCAAGTGGTACAATTGTATGGAAATATGCTTATGGTGGTTCTTATGAAGATGAAGCAAATGCGATTGCATTATGCAGCGATGGTGGCTTTATTGTTGCAGGAATAACATATTCTTCCAATGGAGATGTTTCCGGTAATCATGGAGATACTGATTATTGGGTAATCCGCTTAAACAGTTCGGGTCAGTTACAATGGCAAAAATGTCTGGGTGGTTCAAATCATGAAGAAGCTTATTCTGTTATACAAACTTCTGATGATGGATTTATTGTTTGTGGAAGATCCAGTTCCAATGATGGAGATGTAACAGGAAACAACGGAGGCACTGATTGCTGGGTTGTAAAATTAAACGCATCTGGAGCAATTGAATGGCAAAAATCTTATGGAGGAACTGATACGGAAGAAACAAATTCGATCATTCAACTTGCTGATGGAAATTATATATTTTTTGGTTATTCCTGCTCAAATGATGGAGACGTTTCCGGTCAACATAATCCCGGCTCAGGCAATGATGATTACTGGGTTGTGAAAATAAACAGCACAGGTACATTGCTATGGCAAAAATGTCTGGGTGGTTCTCTGAGTGAACAAGGACAAAAAATAATGCCTCTAAATGATGGGGGATTTTTGCTGACAGGTCTCTGTACATCAAACGACGGTGATGTTTCCGGAATTCATTCAGGCTTTTACAGCCCTGATTATTGGGTCGTAAAAATTAATTCTACCGGAGTTCTTGCATGGCAAAAATGTTTGGGTGGTTCAGATCAGGACGAGGCACTTAGTATTGCTGTTACAAGTGATGGAGGATGCATTATCTCCGGATTTTCATATTCAACGAATGGCGATGTAACCGGTCATCACAGCCAAACAGACTGGTGGATTGTTAAACTTGCATCTTTCTCTGGAATAGAAAATATTTTAACTAAAAATCATCTGGAAATATATCCGAATCCTTGTAAAAATAAATTATATTTATCACAACCTGACTTTCCCCAAACACCTTTATTATGCAATATATATTCTGCCAATGGAAAACTTATTGCATCTTTTATTATTAACAACTTTAATTCAGAAATTGATATTAAATCCTTTGATTCGGGACTATATCACATTTCATTAACCTCTGATAAAATTAATTTTTCAGGAAAATTTATTAAAGAATAAGTTGAAATTTGGGCTCGGAGAAAAATTTGATTAATAAAAACTTAATCACTATATTTTATTTCATACGTTGAATCCACATTACTTTTATGAAAAGCTCTGTCCATAATATAAAACTTATATTTTATCGTTTTATATTTATCCGGGTCTGTAAATGTGAAATCAACTTTAATATCTCCTTTTATGGTTTTATTTTGCCCTTGCTGTTCGTCTAAATAAGGTATCCGGTAATTAGGATTTACAATATGAATTTTTTCAAAAACAGAATCTTTTTTCTCATAAAGTTCCGTGAAAAGATTATAGCGCAGCGTGTCATAAGGCGGAAAAGTATCTCCCTGTCTCAATCCTATATCTCCATCCCCATCAACAAAATAAAACAAAAGAGTCCCAACTTTAGCATTATCGCCCAAAGCATCAATTGTATCTCTTAAATAAAATGACTTGAATTTTATCTCAGGTATATCTGAATACTTAACAGGTTTTCTACAGGCAACCCCAAAAAAAACAAGCATAATAATAGAGATAAAAATTAATCTTTTCATGCTGCAAATATATTCAATCTTATTTCGTATTCAAAAAGTTTTATAAAACCCTTCGTAATTCATCATTCGGCATTCAACATTCAGCATATAGCATTCAACAACAGAAAACCTGTTAATCATTGTTTATTTGATGTTGATCATTGTTTATTTGATGTTGATCATTGTTTATTTGATGTTGATCATTGTTTATTTGATGTTGATCATTGTTTATTTGATGTTGATCATTGTTTATTTTTAACGATTAATATTCAATATTCAACATTTAATATCCAACGCTCAACATTCCACATTCCGCATTCATCATTCCGCATTCGTAATTCATAATTCGTAATTTTCTTTAATTTCTTGTTGTTTTTTTTATTTTTGTATGATTTAATTTCAATAAACAAATCAAACCATTGTAAACACAAAAATATTTTTAATTATGGCATTACCTCAAAGAGACGGATTCTCCGGAAGATTCGGAGTTCTCGCAGCAGCAGCAGGATCCGCAGTAGGGTTGGGAAATATCTGGAGGTTTCCCTACATTACCGGAGAAAATGGTGGCGGAGCATTTTTATTAATATATTTATTCTTTATTTTAGCAATAGGAATTCCGGTCATGCTTTCTGAATTTGTTATTGGCAGGCGCTCTCAAAGCAATGCTCTTGGTTCTTTCAAAAAATTATCTCCCGGCTCATCATGGTGGCTGATAGGACTGATGGGCATTATCGCTGCTTTTGTAATTCTTTCATTTTATAGTACTGTATCAGGTTGGACTCTTGAATATATTTTCCAAGCTGCTGCAAGTGGCTTTGATGGGAAAAACATGGAACAGTTAAACACAGAATTTGTTGCATTTACCTCTGGCAGCTTCAGACCGGTTTTTTGGCAGATTATTTTTATGGCACTTACTGCTGTTGTTGTTCTTGCCGGTGTTCAAAAAGGAATTGAAAAATATACTAAAATTCTTATGCCTGCATTACTAATACTTATAATTATTATTTGCATACGAAGTTTAAGCCTTCCCGGGGCTAAGGCTGGTTTAGAATTTCTTTTTGTACCCGATTTTGATAAAATAACCGGACAAAGTATATTGCTTGCACTTGGTCAAGCTGCATTTTCTCTCAGTATTGGCATGGGTGCTCTGATAACTTACGGTTCCTACATTCGCAAAGACACTCCGCTACTAGGCACTGCAGTTCAGGTTGCAACTGTTGATACACTGATTGCTGTTTTAAGTGGTGTGATGATTTTTCCTGCCCTGTTTGCAATGGGTGAAAGCCCAGCTGGTGGTCCGGGTCTTGTTTTTGTTACTTTACCCAAAATTTTTCAATCCATGCCGGGAGGATATTTTTTCTCTATAGCATTTTTTATTCTTCTGTCTGTTGCTGCACTTACAAGCACTATATCAGTACTTGAAGTAGTAGTGGCTTATATGAAAGAAGAACTTAAAATGTCAAGACTAAAAGCGACTTTAATTGGAGGAATTTCAATAACTGCAATTGGAGTATTGTGTACGCTTTCTTTCGGTCCGCTTAAAGATTTTACCATTTTCGGAAAAACTGTTTTTGACCTGATGAATTATATGTCGGCAAATATTTTCCTTACATTTGGTGCTTTATTTATTGTTATTTATACCGGTTGGAAACTCGGAAAATCAAACTTTATTAATGAAATTAATGAGGGAGGAAAAGTACACCCGCTTATTGCAACAATACTCGTTTTTATTATTAAATTTATAGCCCCGATTGCTGTTGGCGCTGTTGCTATTGGTGCATTTTTCATCGAAGGCTTAATGTAATTTATCAACGTTAAACTTGCAACCTGCAACTTAAAACTTAAAACTTAAAACACCAAAATGGACCTTCTCGCAAATTTTGAAAACATAATAAAAGCATACAACGAATACGTAGGAAATTATGCTATTTTATTTTTATTAGTTCCAACTGGAATATATCTTACCATAAGATTAAAATTTATTCAGATATTTAAATTCAAACACGCATGGCAGCTTGTTGCAGGGAAATTCGATAAAAAAGACGAGCAGGGCGATGTAAGTCATTTTAAAGCACTGACAACCGCGCTATCCAGCACCGTGGGAACAGGAAATATTGTTGGAGTTGCTTTGGCTATTTATTACGGTGGTCCTGGTGCTGTATTCTGGCTCTGGGTCTGCGGTTTCTTCGGAATGATGCTGAAATTAGTTGAATGTACACTCGCTTTAAAATATCGAAAAATTAATGAAGATGGCACTGTTTCTGGTGGTCCAATGTATTACATGGAAATCGGCTTGAAAGAAAAACTCGGAAAATTTGCAAAAATTCTTGCGCTTGTTTTTGCTTTTGCAGCAATGCTTTGCAGCTTCGGTACTGGAAATATGGCGCAGGCAAACTCTATGTCTGATGTTTTATTTACTAATTATGCGATACCGACTGTAGTAACAGGTGTTGTTACTGCATTAATAACAATGGTTATTATTATTGGAGGGATTAAACGTATTGGAGATGTAACAAGCAAATTAGTCCCTTTTATGGCAATTTTTTATTTCATTGGATCCATAATTGTTTTAATTGTTTTTGCAAAACAAATTCCAGGCGCTTTTAAAATGATACTTCACGATGCATTTACAGGAAGTGCTGCTGTTGGTGGTTTTGTGGGCTCTACTTTTATGATGACAATGATTTGGGGAATTCGTCGCGCATTGTTTTCCAATGAAGCAGGGCAAGGCTCTGCTCCAATGGCGCATGCAGCAGCTAAAACAAAATATCCCATGCGTGAAGGGCTGGTTGCTTCTCTGGAACCTTTTCTCGATACAATTGTTATTTGTACATTAACAGCATTAGTTGTTATCGTTACAGGAGCATGGAGCTCGAGTATCAAAGGTGCTGCAATGACAGTAAACGCTTTCGAAGCTGGTTTTGCAGAAATTGGAATTGTTGGTTATGCAAGACATTTTATTGCCATAGCTCTTGTTCTTTTTGCTTTTTCTACAATTGTAGGTTGGTCGTACTATGGAAGCCGCGCTGCTCAATATGTTTTCGGTGATAAAGCGATCAAACCCTATTACTTTGTTTATTGCGGATTTATTATACTTGGTTCTGTGTGGGGCATTGACCTCGTCTGGCACTTTGTAGACATGGTTATTACCTTTATGACAATACCAAATCTTATTGCTTTATTCCTTCTTACTCCTGTTATCGTAAAAGAGTCCAGAGAATACTTTGCTATGATGAAAGAAGAAAAAAAATTCAACAAAATGTAACAGCAACCTGCAACCTTGACTTCGACTCCCTGCCTACCGGACAGGCAGGCGCTCAGTCTACGGCTGCAACCTGCAACATTAACAAACACCCCCAACCATGACAACAATGCTTATAGTTTTCGTCCTTTATCTGCTGGCACTACTTGTTATAACTTTTTATACTGCACGCAAGTCGCAAACAGCGTCTGATTTTGTTTTAGGCGGGAAAAAAATATCCGGATTCTCTCTTGCATTATCAGAAAGAGCAACCGGCGAATCAGCATGGCTGATACTTGGACTTACAGGTGCTGCATTTTATAAAGGGATGCACGAAATATGGACAGCCCTTGGTTGTGTTTTAGGGGTTATTTTTATATGGTTGTTTATGAGCAATCGCCTACGTCTTGAAACAGAAAAAACAGGAGCACTTACAATCAACAGCCTCCTCTCCAGAAAATTTCCGGGCTCTGAAAAACTGATTGGAACCCTCTCCTCACTTATTGTTATCTTCTTTTTACTTTTTTATATTGAAGCACAATTTTACGGTGGTGGAAAAGTTTTACACGATACATTTGGTCTCGATCCAATCTGGGGACTTATCATCGGTTCTTTGATTGTAGTTATTTACTGCATGATTGGTGGATTTATCACTGTAGTCGCTACAGACGTTCTTCAGGCTGTTCTCATGATTATCTCACTAATTATCCTTCCTGTAATATTACTTTATATTGCGTCAAAAAGCGATATAAACATTGCTGTATCGCTTGAAAAAGCTGGAGAATCCTATAATTCTATAACTGCAGGAAAAACCGGAGTACCCGCAATTCTGCTTGCTTTAAGCGGTTTGAGCTGGGCTTTCGGATACACGGGACAACCGCATTTACTCACAAGAATGATGGCTATTAAAAACGAGAAAGATGTTAAAATAGCAAAATGGGTAGCCATTATTTGGACATTAATCGCATACACCGGAGCAATTTTAATAGGTTGGATTGGATATGCATTTGTTACAAACGGACTCATCCCTGCTGATGCTGCTACAAGACTCGCGGATGTTGATCACAAAGGCTTTGAATTAATTTTTCCGGTGCTGGTTAATGCTTTTGTTTTTCCTGTTATAGCAGGGCTATTACTTTCTGGCTCTATCTCTGCGATGATGTCAACGGCTTCTTCTGAAATAATTCTTTGTTCCTCTGCTGTTACTGAAGATTTGTACAGAAATTATTCTAAGAAAAAACTATCAGCAAAACAGGAACTTTGGCTTAACAGAATTATGACTCTGATTGTAGGACTTGCGGCTTTCCTAATGGCATTAACTGTAAAAGATTCTGTTTTCGGGCTTGTATCTTACGCTTGGTCGGGAATTGGCTCCTCTTTCGGTCCTGCAATTTTGCTTCTGCTTTTCTGGAAAAAAATTTCCCGCGCAGGGATTGTCGCTTCTTTGATATCAGGAACTGTTGGAACAATTATTTGGAAAAATTTCTTAGAAAAAGATACAGGCATTTCTGAACGTCTTGCAAGTTTTATTTTTGCTTTTGCAATGGCAATGCTGTTTTCACTCCTGATTCCTGAAAAGAAAAAAAACTAATTTCGATCCTATTTCTCTTTTTTACTAATGGTAAATCTACTCTGCAACCTGGGTTTCCCTGCAACATGCAACCTGCAACCAACAACCTGCAACCAACAACCTGCAACCTGCAACCTGCAACCTGATAGGTTGAGCTTGTCGAAACCAACAACTCACTCCCATTTTCATATTTTCGTAAAAAAAATTAATTTTAGAAAAAATTTTTCATCTATGAGATTACTTTTTATTTCATTGTTTACACTTTGTTTTAGCGTAACAATTGTCGTTGCTCAGACGGGCAAAATATTTTCTGATGAGGAAAAAAAAGTGCTTAACTGGTACAATCTGGATCCGGTTAATGATAAGATATGGGGCGCAAGTACAGAAAAAGCCTACAAAGATTTTCTTTCTGAAAAGAAGCTCAAAATTGTTGTAGTGGCGGTTATTGATGGTGGTGTAGATACAAAACACGAAGACCTTGAAGGTAAAATGTGGGTAAATGAAAAAGAAATTCCCGGTAATGGAGTTGATGATGACAAAAATGGATTTATTGATGATATTCATGGATGGAATTTTCTTGGCAATTCAAAAGGAGAGAACATTGATTATGAAACGCTGGAAGTAGCGCGTTTGTTTAAGAAATATTCAGACATTGTAAAAGAGGCAAAAGCATCGGGTACTGTTCCAGAAAATCTTCCGGATATGGCTTTACTAAAGAAAATTGACGAAGTGTTCAGAGAAGAATTTGAAAAAGCAAAAAAGATTACGATGATGTCATGCAGTTTAATCTTGTTTATCATATTGCAGACAGTTTGATTGCAAAGTTTCTTAATAAAAACGAATATACAACTGATGATTTGAAATCAATAAAAACAAGCGATGAAAGAATAGGTGCATCACAAAGATTTCTTATTGGTACAATCAACAGCGGCTTTTCAAAGGAGTCTCATAAAGAACTTACATTAGATATGACAGAAAAATATTTATACCATCTTAACTTTGATTTTAATCCTCGTGAGATTATTGGCGATGATCCTGAAACAAATGCAGATTCTTTGTATGGAAATAATGATGTAGCAGGTCCGCGGGCAGATCACGGAACTTTTGTAGCCGGAATTATTGCAGCGGTTCGTAATAACAACATAGGTTGTGATGGCGTTGCAGAAAATGCGAAGATTATGGCGCTTCGTGTTGTACCTAATGGAGACGAGAGAGACAAGGATGTAGCAAATGCAATTCGTTACGCAGTGGACAATGGTGCGAAAATTATTAATTTAAGCTTCGGAAAAGATTTTTCTCCGCAAAAAGAATTAGTAGATCGAGCTTTAAAATATGCAGGGCAGAAAAATGTTCTGGTAGTTCATGCCGCAGGGAATGAAGGCGACAATAATGATGTTGAAATCCGATATCCTACCAACCGGGATTCGCAGAATAAACCGCTGCTCCAAAGCTGGCTTGACGTAGGAGCTTCATCAATGAAAAAAGGGAAAAATTTTCCTGGTTTTTTTTCAAATTATGGCAAGATAAATGTTGATTTGTTTGCGCCCGGTGTTGATGTATTTTCTTTAACCCCCGGAAGTAAATATAGCGTGAAAAGTGGTACCAGCTTCGCGGCTCCTGTTGTTTCGGGAGTTGCTGCTCTTATTATGGGTGCTTATCCTGATTTATCTGCTGATGCAGTTCGCGACATTCTCCTTAAATCTGTTCAGAAATACAATAAAAAAGTTTTCCTTCCGAGTATAAAAGATAAAAAAAGCAAAAAAGTGAAATTTGAAAACCTATCCGTAACAGGAGGTGTGGTAAATGCGTGGAATGCCCTGAAAATAGCTGCATCTTACAAAAAATAATTCTTTGGAGGACTCTTTTCTCATTAAAATTTATAAAAAAAAACTGCTGTTAACCTGCAACATCTCTCAACCTGCAACAACTTGTCAACCTTAGTGAATCTTAGTGTCCTTAGTGGCTTAGTGGTAAAATATAACATGCAACATGCAACAACTTGTCAACCTTAGTGAATCTTAGTGTCCTTAGTGGCTTAGTGGTAAAATATAACATGCAACATGCAACATGCAACAACTTGTCAACCTTAGTGAACCTTAGTGAACCTTAGTGTCCTTAGTGGCTTAGTGGTAAATATAACATTCAACCTGCAACCTGCAACCCCCTCAATACACAAAAATCTTCTCCCAACAAATTCTCCCTTCTGTTTCAACTTTTATAAAATATACACCTGCCTTCAAGTCTTTCAAAGAAATTTCCGAAAAAGAATTTTTACTTTTCACAATTTCCTGATACAAAATTTTGCCCGATACATCATACACTTTAATAATTTTTTCCGAGCTGTTTAATTTTGAAGAAACATAGAAATTTCCGTTATTTGGATTGGGAAAAATTGTAATCATTTCTTCATGAAAATTGATTTTATTTTCTGAAACCAAACACGACCATGTCAACTCAAATCCTTCTCCTGTAACGCCGGGATCAGAATATTGTTCAATTGTAATTGCAGAACCGGTAGATTGAATTGTATTCGGTGGAATCGTATTATTGCAATACAAACCTATAACAGGCGCATTAACATCTGCACCGTCGTAAATGGCAAGATAATCATAATCGCAGCTACCATTCGAACCCGGTTCAAAATCGAAGAGATTAAAATTAAGTGTAACATTTTCTGCATCATTAGGAGCAATGGTAATAATGCTGTGTGTGTTATTCTGATAAACTCCCTGCCCTCCGCTGTCATAGAGCGTTCCCGAGCAACATATCTGTGTTGGCGATATTCCAGACATCAGCATACTTTGAACTGCGGAATTTCCTGAATTTATATTTACCGCCTCATTTTGTGTAAGCGAATCATCAGAGCAAAATCCGCCATAAGCAACAAGTTTCACATTGTATACACCTGCATTGTTATACGTGTGATAAGGGTGTAATTCCGTGCTTGTAAAGCCGTCTCCGAAATCCCATGAATAGGTGTAGTTTCCATTCGCACTTTCATTTACAAAATATACGAAAGCCGGCGCATCACATGTAATGCCACTCTCCATGCGGAAATCAGCAGTTACAGGCAGTGATTGTAATGTTAAATTTTGTGTTACAGAATCAGTTCCAAATGCATTCGATACAATTAATTTTACAGGATATGCTCCGGTTGCAGGAAATGTATGTATCGGGTTCATTTCAGATGCGCTTGTCCCATCTCCGAAGTCCCATAAATAACTGGTAGGAACTCCTGTAGAAACGCTGAAAAAATTAACATCTCCGGTACAGGAATTTACAATCTGACTATTAAATGCAGCAACAGGTACTGCGGGTTCTTCATACAAATGCGACTCCCATAATCCACGACCATAAGTACCGGCGCGTAGTTTTCTGCTCATGTACTGAATTTCCAATTCATTTACTATCACATTCGGAAGCCCTGTGTTAAATGAAATCCATTGACTCATGAATGCGTTCCTGTAGAATACACCTGCATCTGTACCTGCATAAAGCGCATCATTTGTGTTTTTTTCATACACAATGCAATTAACAGGTAAATTAGGCAACCCTTGTGAATAATTTGTCCAGCTTAGGCCGCCGTTTGTACTCATATAAATTTTTTCTCCATCAGAAAACCCAGATTGTGTAATCCATATTTTTTGAGGATTATCGTAACAAAACGCTACTGATTTAATTGCATTTCCGGCCAATCCAGAGCCTACATTATTCCACGTGTTTCCACCATCTGTAGATTTGTAAATTGAAGAATAATCTCCTGTTATTATAATATCAGGATTAGAAGGTGCAACAGCTAGAAAACGTAATGAACCCGATGCATTCGGCCCTCCCAGATTTTGCCAGTCTGCACCTCCATTTGTCGTTTTATAAAGTTGTGAATAGGCTGCAAATAATATATTCGGATTTGTCGGATGCATCACATAAGGCGTAATCCATGCTCCTGATGCTCCAGATGGCTGAATGTTGTGCCAGTTGTATCCACCGTCTGTTGATTTATGTATTGCGCCATAATAATATTCCGAATATAAAATATTTTCATTCGAATAATCCACAATGCACTCCATACCATCGCCTCCAATAGTAGCCATCCACAAACCGTCATCGTATTTCATACTACCGTTATCCTGCGTTCCTGATAAAACAATGTTTGGATTCGATGCAGAACTTCCTATTCTATAAATTTGTAAAATCTGCAAGCCATCACTAATATCTATCCAGTCAGTACCATTTATTGTTTTATGAAGACCTCCGTCATTTGCAGAATACACAACATTATTCAGCGGATTTATTGCAAAGAAATGCTGGTCTGCATGAACATAAGCAACTCCATTATCGCCATACCAGTGCGCGTTGATACTCCAATTACTCCCTCCGTCCGTAGATTTCCAGATGTTTACTCCTCCCACGTAAATCGTATTTGCATCCGTAAGAGAAACAGTCATTGCCAGATCATACGAACCTTGTCCGCCTGAACCTGCGCCTGTTGACGACCATGTAAGCAGGTTTGCAGAAGATACATTAAATGTTTCTGTCCAGTTGTCCCCGCTATTTGTGGATTTATAAATTGCATGAAACCCATTGTCAGATGCCGCACTGCATAATACATACACGATTTCAGGATTAGCCGGTGAAGTGCCGAGAACAATTCTGTTTACTTCGCTGCTGTTGATGCCAGTTGTAAGCTGTGAAAATGTATTTCCCCCGTTTAATGACCTGTAAATATCTGCGCCACCCCAGCGATTGTACGATGCCGCGTAAATAATATCGGGATTCCCAGGTTTGAATTGTAAATCTTTGAACTCTCCTGTTTGAATTTGTGTCCAGCTCAATCCACTGTCTGTAGTTTTAAAAATTCCATAACTTCCGGCTGCAATCAATACAGAGGGGTTTGATGGATGAATAATTATTCTTCTGTAAGTAATTCCATCCTGAACAGCAAGGTTATTTCCTGCAATCTGCCAGTTTATCCCACCATTTGTTGATTTTAATATTCCGATACTATATGTATTTCCTCCATCTCCATCTCCTGTTGCAAGATAAATAATATCAGGATTGATAGGATTTACAGCAATGTCAGACACACCTATACTACTAAGCTGATCGGTTGTAGTAGTCCACGAATTGCCTCCTGTTGTTGATTCCCAGAATCCCCCCGATGGAGAACCAGCGTACAAAACATTCGGATCACTTGGGTGAAATGCAATAACGTTCAGCCTTCCCGAGCCCTGACGAAATGTTGTTGTATTTATATCAGTTGGCGTTTCCCATGGTCCGAGAGAAATCCAGTTTGCACTTGTGTTTTTTTGAGAAAAAACTTTTTTCTGTTCTTCCCAAAGGAGTGTATTGAGTAATTCTCCTGTAGAAAACACGCGGGCTTCCATAAATTCTTCCCAGCGTTTAAATTGTTTATATCCGCGACTTCGTTCAATTTTTTTCCCCTGCCAATATTCATAAAAAGCTTTCTGCTCATCATGGAAATTTATTTTTTTAGAATTCTTTTTGTCTTCCGGGATGAGGTGCATCCATGGCTGCGCGATTGTTCCTGTTAAGAAGAACACAATCATCGCAAGGGTATTTAGTGCTTTTTTCATGATATTTTTTTATATGGTTTTTTCATGTGGTTTTTCATGTGGTTTTTGGCATGTGGATACGTTGCATACAACGTATTTACATCCCAAGCATCCCAAACATCCCAAGCATATCCAACTCCCCTCTCTCCGGATAATTAATCAAAACCCCTTTATTCGAGCCATAATAAACAAACAAACTTCCTGCTGCAAGTCCATTTGCGTAGCCATTCTGATATGCTTCTTTCAGATGTGCTGTAGAGCCGGCTCCTCCCAATGCGACTACTGGTATATGAACTGCTTCTGAAATACTTTTTATTAATCCGATATCATAGCCATTCATCATACCGTCTCTTTCTATTGATTGAATGATAATTTCTCCGGCGCCTTTTTCTTCCATCAGTTTTGAAAAATCAACGGGTGTGTAGCCCGTGGCTTTTGTTCCATTCATTACCCATGTCTGAATTCCTCCTATAAATTTTTTCTTAACATCAACACACACCACAATAGTGGACGATCCGAATGTATCAGAAGCTTCTTTAATAAAATCAGGATTTTCATAAGCATAGGTTCCGATAACAACTTTTTCAGCACCTGCATTTATTATTTTACGAATATCATCTATTGAGCGAATTCCTCCTCCTGCTGCAAAAGGCATGTTTGATTCTTCTCCAACATCCTTAATAAAATCTAATGAAATAAGCCGCTTTTCTTTACTTGCATTGATATCTAAAAACACAAGCTCATCTGCTTTCAAATCATTAAATAATTTAACAGCATTGATGGGATCCCCTATATATTTGAAATTTTTAAACTGAACCGATTTTACAAGCGCAAGGTTTCTTAAAAGTAATACAGGTATTATTCTGGGGCGAAACATAATTTTCAGTACTGTTTTAAAAAATATTCGTTAATTGTGTATGAAATTATTATCTTTGTAATACGAAAAAGAAACAACGCAAATGAGACTTAAAAAAGAAATCATTGAATTCCTGAAACAAAAAAAAAATGAATTGTTTCCCGAAAACACAAAGATATATCTTTTTGGCTCGCGTACAAAAGATTCATTAAAGGGTGGAGATATTGATATTCTCATTCTTTCAGAAAAAAAGCTCCCGAATAACCTCATACGAAAATTAAGAACCTCTTTTTATAAAAAATTTGGATGGCAAAAAATTGATATTGTAAATTTTTCTTTTTTTGAGGAGCATCCATTCAAAAATATTATTATGCAAGACTGTATTGAGTTGATTTAATGAAAATATATGATGAAGCAGCAAAAAGATTATATTGAATTACTGAGTAACGAATTAAAACTTCTTGAAAATTCCGTAGCGACATTTGTTGCTTCTTGTGAGAAATGTAAAAAAATTGGATTGAAAAAGGATTACAATTTTGAAGAACTTGAATCTTTCGACTCTCTAACCTCTAAATTTGCGCGTACTTCAGATATTTTTACTCAAAAAATTTTAAAAACGATTTTTTTTATATTGAGGGAAAATACAATTACATTTATAGACAAAGTAAACCTTGCAGAAAAGTTGTGTCTGATAACTTCAGCAGACGATCTTATAGAGATAAGGGATTTAAGAAATTTAATAGCTCATGAGTACATCCCTGAAAATATTATTGGTTTGTTTCAGGATATTTTTAACCTTTCAGAATCTTTGCTAAAAAGCATTGAAATGACCAAAACGTATTGCTTAAGCTTCTTTTCTGAAAAATAATTTTATATCTCTACAAAATTTCTTAATAGTCTTTCTCCTTCATCATGGCTCTTCTCCGGATGATACTGAACTCCAAAAATATTTTCTTTTTCAACTGCTGAAACAAAACAATGTTCATACGCTGTTTCATTTAAAATATCTGTGGGTACATTTGTTTTGAAATGATACGAATGCACAAAATAAAATTCAGCGTTTGCTGCAATATCTTTCATTAAAAAACTTTCGTTTTTCTTCATAATTTGATTCCACCCTGTATGCGGTACTTTATATTTTAATGTATTTTCAATATTGAATCTGATAACTTCTGCATCAAACCAGCCAAATCCTTCTGCATTTCCTTCTTCACTGCTCTTTGCCATTAATTGCATTCCAAGGCAAATTCCCAGAATAGGGGTTTTTTTCGCTAACACAGCTTCATTAAGAGTATCCAGAAGATTCAGCATTTTTATATTTTGCATTGCTTTTAAAAAATGTCCTACTCCAGGCAGAATAAGTTTATCTGCTTTTAGAATTTCCGCAGGGTCTGATGATATAACAGGATTTGTCTTTATTCGCAATAATTTTTTCTTTACAGAATGCAGATTTCCCATTCCATAATCTACTATAATGATATTTAATTTTTTCATGCGTTAATGAATATTTTTACCTGCAAAAAAGAATTTCAGCTAACGGTCAATTACAATTTTTCTATGAATGCTTGCTCCACTGACTCTAACTCTTAAATAATATATACCCGAAGATAATTTTGAAATATCTTCAGAGGCAAAATAGCGGGATGTTTTTTCAACTTCAGAAACTAAAATAGTTTTTCCAAGATAATCTGAAATTTCAAAATTAAATCCTATAGGATATTTAAACATGATATCAAGAAAAACAAGATCAGTAGCGGGATTTGGATAAATTTTTACAGATTCAAATATTGATAATTCTTCAACACCATCTATTTTGGAAAGATAAACAGAGTCGCTTGCAGTGCAGCCTGCTTCATTGAAAACAGTACAGGAATACCATCCCGCGGCAGTTACAGTAATGTTCTCTGCACTCGATCCATTATTCCATAAATATGCTGAAAAGCCTTCTCCTGCATGAATCGTGTATGGAAAATTAATTTTTAAAGAATCAGTCGTAAATGAAAATTCAGGATTTTCTTCAATGGTAACTTCTGAAACTGTAGTGTCAGAGCAATTATAACTGTCCGTATAAAAATAAAAAATGGAATAATTTCCGGCATCTAACAATTCTGGTTTAAAAATATTTTCATCCATTCCCTGACCTGAAAATGTACCACCGTCAGGGTAACCTGAAAGTAATACAGGTGGTGCTCCTTCGCAATACGAGGAATCAATTCCTTCAACATAAGTTACAGGTTGCGCATAAACATTTGTGCTTTTTGTTTCACTTCCTGAGCATCCGAAAGTATCTGTATAAATATACGTAATACTAATCGTCCCGCTTCCTGAAATTGATGGAATGAAAACATTGCCCGACATGTTTCCTCCACTATAAATACCACCGGCAGGAGAACCGTTCAGTACAGATGCTTCTCCATTGGCGCAATAACTGCTATCAAGCCCTGTATAAGATGCTTCGGGATTTTCATGTACCGTTGTATAATGCGTCATCGTATTTGTGCAATTATTCGAATCCGTGTATGAATACAATATTCCCGTGAAACCTGTTCCTGCAACATCCGGATGAAACACTGTTCCTGAAATACCATTACCTGTGAACGCCCCATTTTCGGGTATTCCTGTTAAATTTATCGTGTCGGAATTTAAGCAATAATTATCTGCTAATCCTGTAAAATTTACATACGGAATATCATATACAATTGTTTGCTGTGTGTCTGAATTGCTGCAATTATTGTTGTCTGTGTAATGATATGAAAAAGTATAATTACCAATTGCAAGTGGCGCGAAAATAGTACCGTTTAAGCCGCTTCCTGCAAAGAACCCTCCGGTTGGAAATCCGATTAACGTATCTGCTTCTTCCTGCAAACAATAACTTGTATCAAGTCCTGTAAAACTTACAACAGGAGCTGTATAAACACTTGTTTGTTGTGTGTCAGCATTTATACAACCATAGTTGTTTGTGAAAGAATATATTATTTCGTATATTCCATTCATTAATGATGATGGGGAAAACAACGTTCCGCTTATTCCCTGTCCTGTAAAAATTCCACCGGAAGGAATGCCAAATAAGTTTACATCCGCAGAGTTTGTACAAAATGAAGCGTTCAACCCAGTAAATTGTACATCCTGTTCAGCAAGTACAAGTGTTGTGTGACTCTCACTGCTTGAGCATCCATCGTTGTTCGTGTAAACATACGTGATGCTTTGCATCCCTGTATCTGCGAGCATTGGAGAAAAAACAGTGTCTGTGATTCCATTGCCGGAAAAAATTCCTCCAGCCGGAAAGCCGCTAAGAGTGTCGGGTTCTGCTCCCGGACAATAGTGAGGCGCTAAGCCTGTAAAAGAAGCAACGGGCGTTTCATAAATATTTACAGCTTGTGTGTCAGCATCAGAGCAGCCGTAAATATTCGTATAGAAATAGCTAATTTGAAACGAGCCTGCTTGCGTGGGAGTGAAAATGGAATCACTGAAAGAAAGCCCTGAAAATGTCCCTCCTGTGGGTATTCCTGTTAGTGTGTCAGAAATTGTGCTTGTACAATAGGAGCTTTCTAAACCTGAAAAGAAAACATCAGGAACAGGATAAATAGTTGTCGTATTTGCAGCTTCTGATGAACAGCCATTCGTATCTGTATAATTGTAGAAAACAGTATGAGCCCCTGCGTCTGCAATTTGAGGATTAAATTCATTTGTGTTGACAATTCCGCTCCCGCTGAAAATGCCTCCTATAGGACTTCCTGTAAGCACTGAACTTGCTTCATTCATACAATAGTCAACTTCTAATCCTGTGAAATTTACAGCAGGAAGCTCAAATACAGTTACATTCTGAGAGTATGTATTCGTGCAGTTTTCGGGACTTGTGTACGTATATTGTATTAAATGTACTCCTTCTGTAGCAGGTGTAAATTCATTGTTGAAAATATCAGTTCCTGAAAAAGTACCACCCATCGGCGTTCCGGTTAATTCTACTATGTCCGTTGATTTACAATAGGACGCATCTAAGCCGGTAAAAGAAACCAATGGCAAGGGATATATTATTGTTGTGTCAGATGCAGTAGCAGAGCAATTATAAATATCAGAAAAGGAATAAGATATTACATGTTGTCCGGTTTCTGCAACAGAAACATAAAATGTGTCGTTCTGAATTCCTGTTCCATTAAAAATTCCACCTGCCGGAAAACCGCTCAGCACGCTAAAGTCTGCATCTTCACAATATGCTTCTGAAAGTCCGCTGAAAGAAACTATCGGTAAAGGATGAACAGTAACCAATTGCGTGTCGGAATTTGTACAGCTTTCTGTACTCGTAAACGTGTAGATTATAGAATAGGAGCCAATTATCGAAGGATGAAAACTGTTTCCCGTTATTCCGTTTCCAATAAAATTTCCGCCAGCAGGAGTACCGGAAAGGATGTAGGGAAGCATCGCAGTACTATGAAAACAATATTCTGCATCAAGACCCGCGAAACTCACATCAGGTGTTTCATAAATTTCAAAATAGGCTGTATCAGTGGAGCTGCAACCAAAGCCATCTGTGTAGGAATATGAAATAAAATAATTCCCGGCATTAAGGAAAGAGGATGGAGAAAAAATAGTTCCGGAAATTATTCCATCACCATCAAAAGTACCTCCGATAGGTGTTGCTGTAAGATTTTGATTCGGTAAATTATTGCAGTAAGATGCGCTTATGCCCTGTATTGAAACGGTTGGAAAACCATAATTAGCAATCGTAACACTAAATAGATTATTCGTGTTATTCGCATCACCGGAAAGAGAAGTGTAAAAATCAAAATTGTAATTGCCCGGCGCCTGCATATTTATATTATTTGAAAAAATATGCGTGATTTCTGATCCGGGTAAAAACGCAGTGGGAAGAATTATAGAATCAGTGCATTGCAATGTGCCGTTTAGCAGCATTGTTACTAGTAGCGTATCTCCAATATTAAAAATGCTTGTACCAAAATTTTCAATTGTGATGCTTATTGATTCAGCATTAGATAGAGAACATGCAGAAATCGGAGTATTTTGCGATGCAACTCCAATGTCGGGAATATTATCATAAATTGCAACATCGTCGAAAGCAAATCCTTCATTGACGCTTATTTCATTACTTCCAAAAACAAGCCTGAAACGTACATCCGGATTATTTGCAATAACAGGAGGCAGCGCATGTTTTACTTTTTTCCATCCCTGATTAAGGTAACTCCATCCTGCAACAGCGCCAAATTCAATATGGTTACTTGAAATTGTATCGAAATTATACCAGTTAACAGCATCATTATATGCACCAACATTGCCCCAGCTCGTTCCGTTATTTGTAGAATACTGAAGCGCTGCTCCATCAAAATCGGGCTCTGACAGATACCAGAGTTTAAATTCTATAACGGGATTTGCAATTCCTGTAAAATCAAAGCAGGGGCTGTACAGCGCTGATAATTCATTGTTGTTATAATTTCCCGACAAATTCGTACACCATACATTTACCCCGGAAGCTGCACTGTTAATAACGCTTCCCGATGGTAAGCCCATTGCCCACGAAGTATTTACGCCGTACCCATACCAACCATCCTGTCCGCTTTCAAAATCTGAAAAATACGGAATCGAAAATTGCGGAGAGGAAGTAATGGTCGTTCTTAACGTATCATTACTTGTGTTTTTATCATCGGGTGCAAGAGTAGCAACAATAACATTGTGGGTCGCGGGATTAGAAAGGTCAACCGTTTGTCTGAATGTAAAAATAATGCTGTCTCCCATGGGTATTGATTGAAAAAGGGTATCGTAAACATAATTAATACCTCCATCGAAAGAATAGCAAAGTCGCAGACTGTCTTCTGTAGGAGCTCCTGCAAAATTCAGAATTTTAATTTTAACAGTATCCGTACTTGTATGAAAACAGCCATTTGTAGGGGAAACTAATTGTGTAACGGCTACCTCAGGGGAATAAAAATTACCGGTTAAAATTACATCGTCAATATTCCATCCGGAGCAATGATTCGTTCCATCTGTAGTCCCAAGAGCGAATCGTATTTTTATCTGGTCTTTTCTGTCTGCATAATAGGAAAGGTCGTATTCCTGCAAGCCCCATGTTTCATCAACAATCTGACCGGGATTCATCCATATTGTATTCCAGTTTGAACCGGCATCATTACTGATTTCAATATATGCCTTATCCCAGTTTTCTATATTCAGAAATCTGAAAAATCGAAGTTTAACATTCGTGTAAAAAGAACAGTCAATAAGCGGAGACGTTGCTGTGTAGGCTTTGCTAACAATCCAGGGTTCGTAATCGCCGGGATAAAATCCAATTCCGCTCAGGTCTGTGCCCAACACATTCATGCCACTGTATGCAAAATCAGGATCCGGATTTATATAATTTCCTCCAAGACCAAGTGGGGCAGAGCGTTCAAACTCCCCTGTAAGTGTCCAGCCATTGTCTGTTTCAAAGTTATCCTGAAAAATTGTTTCTATTAAAATGCGGTTGCCAACAGGCGATGTAATTACGGAAGGAAAGGTGCTACCTCCGATATCAACAGCATTTGCATCAAAATAAGCATCGAAAACCGATTCGTCAGGTGCAGTAGCAGACACATCGTAAGTAATCCATAAATAAGATTGTCCTGCCGGTAAATCGTAAGTTAATGAAGAAAATGTACAAACACCTGCAATAAAATTTTGACCGATGCCAATTTGAGTAACAGGAGAAAAATCGGGTGTAGTCGTAAAAAATAATTTCACACCGTTTGTAATGATCGTGTTGTCGTTTGTGTTCAATGATTTTATTGTAACATTGTTCAGGTTAAGTATGCCCGAATTTCCTTCCACATTAAGCTTTATGCGAAATACAGGATTTGTAAAAGAGCCCTGCAATACATATTGTTCTGATGCTTGTTCAAATAAAATTGAAGTGAGATTTTTTGGAATTGCGGGTGTTTGTTCAATGCTAATTTTATCAATGCAAACACCGTATCCATAACCTGTTTGTGCTTCAAAAGCCAGATAATACGTAGCAGATGGATTGGGCAGCGAAATTATTTCTTCAGTCCAGTTAATAATTTCATTTGTATAAGAAGCTAATAAAACCCACTCTCCTCCGGCAGATGTTTTGTAATACACATTTAATTTATCCTGATCAACGCCCCATGCGTCCTGTGTATGCCAAAATTTAAGTACAGGAAAGGTAACAGAACTTAAATCAACAGGAGGCGTAACAAGCTTTGTTTTTTCGCTTCCATAGCTGCCATAAAAGAACAGTGCATTTTTTATTCCGTCATAAGCCGTTGCCGGATGCCCTGAATTTCCTCCTGTTGTATAACTCCAGTTAATTGCTCCGGAAACCGGAACATTACTCCACCCCGAAGGCAGAGAACCACTTTCAAATCCTTCTGAAAAAACTATTTGCGAATAAACAGGGGATGAAAGGAATATGATATAAATAAGTATAATAAATACATTTTTCATCGTCAATTATTTTGCTCACAAAATAAAGAGAAATTTAGTATTTATTACGGAAGAAAGGGAAAAAAGTTTAACGTTTCTATTCAATAATTATTTTGGCATTGAATATATGCTCAGAAGAAATATATGCATTATTGATTTCAGTCGCAGTAATCCAATACAGTTCCGTTTTGAATATAAAAATCAAGATTATTTCCCAATGCGTCTGTTTCATTTACATTAGCACCATTTTTTATCAGTAAATCCGAAGCATTAGGCGAGCATTAAAGGAGTACGACCCTTGTTATCTTTAGCGTTTACCTGCGCTTTGTATTTTAAGAACAGTTTTATTATTTCAAAATTTCCTTTGGTGGCAGCCCAATGCAAAACAGTAGTACCATGAACAATTTTCAAGGCAAACGCAAGTCCTTTCCATTCCAAACGATAAAACGCTCCTCGCCCAAAGCCGGATAGGCATGGATGATGTTTTCCATAAGAGATAAATATTTCTGTCTTTAACCCATAAATATTATTTCAATAAATTTTTATTTCATTTTTTTTATACATTTGTAATATCACAAAATAAAAATATGTATGAAAGGATTAGGATTTTTTTTATTGCTGGCTTTTATTGCAATAAATCTTTTTTCTCAAACCAAAGGAACTATGACTGATTCCCGCGATAAGAAAACATATAAAACTGTTACTATCGGGACACAGACATGGATAGCAGAAAACATGAAATTCAATACCGGAAAAAATTTCTGGTGCTATCAAAATAAATCAGAAAATTGTGATAAATATGGAGGATTGTATGGCTGGGAAGCATCTAAAACAGTATGTCCTCCCGGTTGGCATTTGCCATCAAAAACAGAATGGGAGAAACTTTTTGAAGCAGCCGGAGGCGAAGGACCGAAAGCTTACAGCAATCTCGTAGAGGGAGGTAAAATGGGATTTAATGCAAGCTTTATCGGATCACTCGGAGACAGTATAAAATTTTATGATTTTGGCATGTACGGTTACTACAGAACTAAAACCGAAACAGAAAAATATGCCGATTATTCTTGGTACGTGAGCTTTGGAAAAAAAAATAAAATGGCGGTTGTGTATAATGATTATAAAGCAGATGGAGTTGCAGTACGGTGCGTGAAAGATTGACTCTGTAATTTGGTAAAAATAAATTTTTATTTCTTTATGTTTTCGTGGCAATATATAGACTTTTAAAGTGTACTCAAGCACATTTCCACAATAAAATATTTGAAAAATTTCTCAATTACATTCTTTTTTCTCTAAAAAAACTCTATTTTAGCCCTTCGATTTTTTGAAAATTAACCTTAAAAATTAAAAAATAAATAATCATGGCAATAGTAATGAACGGCAATGGTCTGACCATTGAAAATTTAGTAAAAGTAGCCCGTTTCGGTGAAAAAGTAGAACTCCATCCCGATGCTGCGAAACGCATTCAGGCATGCAGAGATATGCTTGAGAAAAAAATAGCAAATCATGAAATCATGTATGGAATCAATACCGGAATCGGTGAATTTTCTGAAATAGTTCTGAACGACGATCAGGTTAAAGATTTTCAAAAATATCTGGTATATAATCACGCTGCTGGTATCGGAGATCCATTTCCAGAAGAAATTGTTCGCGGTGCGATGCTTGGGCGTATTAATGTTCATGCACATGGAAATTCAGGTTGTCGTCTTGTAATCACTCAAACTTTAGTTGACATGCTGAACAAAGGCGTTACACCTTTTGTTTGCCAGAAAGGCTCAGTTGGTGCATGTGGCGATTTGGCTCCCATGTCTCAGATTGCTTTGTTGATGATGGGTGAAGGTCATGCCTATTATAAGGGAGAACTTCTGGACGGAAAAGTTGCGCTGGAAAAAGCTGGTATTCCTGTCCCGGGATTAGAAGCGCGTGACGGATTAGCCACAATCAATGGCTCGAATGTATTAACAGCAATTGGCGCATTGATGATTTATGATACCAACCGTTTTCTGAAACAGGCAGAAATTGCATGCGCCATGTCGCTTGAAGCTTTAAAGGCAAATCTAAAACCCTATCATCATAAAATTCTTGAAGTGCGTGGCTTTGCCGGTGGAATTCGCAGTGCTGCTGCTATCCGTAAAATTACAAAAGGCGGCGATCTTTCAGAAGGAAAATTAAAAGTAAAAGTTCAGGATGCTTATTCTATGCGCTCTACTCCACAGGTTATTGGTGCTGCACACGACGCTGTTGCCTGGGCAAGAACACAGGTAGAAATTGAATTAAACGGTGTTGGCGATAACCCAATTTTCTTTGCAGAAGAAAAACTTGCACTTTCAGGAGCTAATTTCCAAGGGTCACCGGTTGCTTTACCAATGGATATGGTTGGTATTGCGGTAACGATGGTATGTGTATTATCTGAAAGAAGAATGAACCGCCTCAATAATCCTGCATTAAGTGTCGGATTGCCACCTTTCCTCACTGCAAAACCGGGAATGTTTTCAGGTTTGATGTTAAGCCAGTATACTGCCGATATGCAGATTGTTGAACAGCGTATTCTCAGTGCTCCTGCTTCTATTCAGTCAATTCCAGCTGCCGCAGATCAGGAAGATTTTGTTTCTATGGGAATGAATGGTGCTTTAAAAAATCTTCAGATTATTGATAATGCATACGGAATTGTTGGCATAGAACTGATGGCTGCCGCACAGGCTCTCGATCTACGCACCAAACTTGAAACACCGTATAAATTCGGAGATGGAACAGCCATCGCGCATAAAGTTATCAGAAAACATGTTGAATATTTAGATATTGATCGTCCGTTATATCCAGACCACAATAATATGAAAGCCCTTGTTAAATCTGGCGAAATTCTTGATACGCTGGAAAAAGAAATTGGCAGTATAGAATAGATTATTAGTGAAAAAAGTCCGGTGATTGAGCGAAGTTGAAACCACCGGACTTTTTTATGTCATAATGGCACGTGTTGCCCCTTGGCAGATTATTTGATGTATGCAATCCACTAAATTTAAAAATAGATACTATGTTTTACGGAGAATTAATTATTGCGGGAATTTTTATGCTCATCAGTTGGGCTGTGGGAGCAAGGCTGAAAGCAAAATTTAAAGAATATTCCAATACCCCATTAACACGAAATTTTACGGGAAAAGAAATAGCAGAACGAATGCTAAGGGAGCACGGAATATTAGATGTAACTGTAATTTCAACAGAAGGAGAATTGACAGATCATTATAATCCGATGAAGAAAACAGTAAACCTCAGCGCTTCTGTTTACAATGGATCCAGCGTTGCAGCGGCAGCAATAGCTGCTCACGAATGCGGACATGCAGTGCAACATGTAAAAGCATATCGTTTTCTTCAAATGCGCTCTGCTTTAGTTCCTATTGTTAGTGCTACATCAAAGTGGATGCAATGGGTTTTGCTTGCAGGAATATTATTGTTGCATTCTTTCCCCTATCTTTTACTTGCTGGTATCGCATTGTTTTCTTTAACTACTATTTTTAGTTTAATTACACTGCCTGTAGAATTTGACGCAAGCAAGAGAGCACTGGCATGGGTGAGCCGCTCTGGACTTACAACATTCGAAGCACAAGGCAAAGCAAAAGATGCACTCAAATGGGCTGCATTAACTTATGTTGTGGCTGCGTTGGCTTCTATTGCAACACTTTTGTATTATATCTCAATATTTACAGGTGGAAGAAGGAGCGATTAAATTATTTCAGCATCAAAATAAAAAAGCGTAGTACTTTCACTGCGCTTTTTTATTTTCAGGTCTTGCTTTTTATCGCATTCTTACTATTTTTGTTTTTATATAATCATGCAATGAAATTTTTTTCTTCTATTATTTTGCTGTTAATTCCATTTTTCCTGTTTTCGCAGGGAGACACAAACCTTGTGAATTCGCTTATCAGTAAAAGCGATGCGCTTTCTTCCGAAAATTTTCAGGGAGCAGAAAAAATTGCATTTCAGGCGCTTGAAGAAGCATTGAAAACTACCGATTATATATGTCTTGCAAAAGCTAATAACAACATTAGTGAACTATATAAGCAAAAAGGAAATTTTTCTAAATCCGCACATTATTTATATTTAAGCGGAGAAAATTATCTGAAAGGAGGGAACGACCTTAAAGGTTTTCATTCTATGAATTATGCCGGATATTTTTATACGGTTACCGGAAATTTTGATAAGGCGAGTGAAATTTTATTGTTAGTACAAAAAAAAGCAGAGCAGAAACAATTCAAAAAAGCGCTTCCCATGAATTATCTGGCATGGGGTTTTTTATACCGCGATATGAAAAAACAGGAAAAAGCCATGGAGTATTTTATGAAAGCGCATAAAATAGTAAAAGATTCTTTGGGGTATTATACAGTTAAATTTACCTCCTTAAATGAAATCGGCAACATATATAATGGTCAGAAAAACTATAAATATGCGCTGAAATATCAGTTGCAATCATTGAAAATTAAAGAAGAAATAAGAGATTCGGTTTCAATAGGATATTCATTTAATGACATTGGAATTTCTTATATGTTACTTGGTAAGCTTGACAGCGCAAAATATTATTACGGGAAAACGTTACAGCTTGCAATTGAAACAAAAAATAAACATATAGAATCTTCGGCGAATATTAATTTTGCGGAATTATGCAAGCAGGAAAAAAAATATAAAGAGGGCATTGAATATGCAAATAAAGGGTATGTTTTAGCAAAAGAAATTCAGGATGCAGGAATGATTCAAGGTTCAATACAGCTTCTTGGATATTTCTATGAAAAAACAGGAGATAAAGATCAATCTATTTCCTTTCTCCGGCAATACATTGATTTTACAGATTCTTTGCACAGGCTTGAGTCTGTCAAACAAACAGCAGAGCTACAGGAGCGATATGAATCTGAAAAAAAAGAAAAAGAAATTGAGGTTTTAACCCTCGACAAACAATATAAAGAAAAAGAAATTCGACAGCAGCAAATTATTAAATACACTATATCCGGAATAGCAATTCTTCTTGTATTCTTTTTCTTTTTTGCTTTCCGCGCTTATAAGATTAAGAAAAAATCTGCAGCTATTCTTGCAGAACAAAAGGAAGAAATCATAATGAAAAATGAAGAGTTGCAGCAACAAAAAGAAGAAATTCTGGGACAAAGAGACCAGTTGCAGGTGCAGTCAGAGATAATTTTCGCAAAGAGTAAGGAAGTGGAAGACAGTATTCGTTATGCGCTGAAAATACAGGAAGCAGTTTTGCCATCGCAATCATTACTGACAGATGTTTTTTCCGATTCATTTATTTTATACCTTCCTAAGGATATTGTCAGTGGCGATTTTTATTATTTTTTCAGAAAAGAAAACCTTCTGTACATAGCTGCTGCTGATTGTACCGGTCATGGCGTACCCGGTGGTTTTATGAGCATGCTCGGTATTACTTTTCTGAATGAAATAATCGCGCATAATCCTAATTTTTCTGCCGCTGAAATTTTAGATCGTCTGCGCGAGGAAATAATACGTTCACTGAAGCAGACCACGCAAATGAGCTGCCTTGTTTCTGTTTTTTCTAATATTCGTGATGGAATGGATATTTCATTTTGCATTATAAATACCGATACCCTCGAAATGCAATTTGCTGGGGCTAATAATCCCACATGGGTTGTACCATCGCCCCATGGGGCGATGCCACAATCCCATGGGGCGATGCCACAATCCCATGGGGCGATGCCACAATCCCATGGGGCGATGCCACAATCCCATGGGGCGATGCCACAATCCCATGGGGCGATGCCACAATCCCATGGGGCGATGCCACAATCCATAATGCCCCTGCAAGAAATCAAGGGAGACAAACAACCCATCGGCATTTACTATAAAATGACATCCTTTACAAACCAAAACATACAAATACAGAAAGGCGACAGGATATATCTTATGAGCGATGGTTTTGCTGATCAGTTTGGTGGTCCAAAAAATAAAAAAATCAAAAAACAAACATTGAAAAATTTTATTTCTTCTATTCAGAATAAGGATATGCAAACGCAAAAAGATGAGCTCGTAAAAATGTTTGAAGAATGGAGAAGTGTAAACGAGCAGGTAGACGATGTGCTAGTGATTGGGTTTAAAGTTTAAGCAAAGACATACGTTTGCTTTAAGAAATTATGCTGTTGATTTATCTCTGTCTTATCGTTTCAACAATCCCTCAACATCTTCTACTTTTATTTTTGAAAAATCATTAATCGTGAATTTTATCATTTGCAATTCTTCTTGCGAGTGAGTTGTTGTTACCCCAATGACATTCATCCCCGCAGACATTGCCGATTTGATACCCGAAAAAGAATCTTCAAAAGCAACGCAATTATGGGGAGCAACAAAAAGTTTTTCTGCAGCTTTCAAATATACTTCAGGAGAGGGTTTTCCTTGTGTTATCATAGAGTCATCAATCAATGCAGAAAAATAATGACGTATGGGCAAATGCTCCAATACAAAATTTAGGTTGCTTGTTGGCGCTGAGGTAGCAATTCCCATTTTAAAACCTGCAATCTTAAGATTTTCTAAAAATTCATACAGCCCGTTGAGAGGTTTTATTGATGCGCTGAAAACATCTCTGTACATTGCTTCTTTGATTTCAGTATGATCAATTATTTCAGAAGGAGAAAGTAAATTTTTATAAAGAAAATTTAAAATGTCTTCATTGGATTTTCCCCAAATATTTTTGAAGAATTCGATTTCATCAATTGCAATATCGAAGGTCTGGCAATATCTCAGCCACGCATCTTTGTGAAACGGATTGTTGTTAACAAGCACACCATCCATATCAAAAATAACAGCTTTTTCTTTTTTCATTTTTTCATAACTTTGTATATTTGTCAAAGTTGAGAAAAAATCTATGAAAAACAAGGATGGTTTTTTTGATTTGGTTTATCAGGTTGCACGCCTGATTCCCTACGGTCGTGTTACATCGTATGGTGCTATTGCAAAATATTTAGGATCTGCACAATCTGCCCGCATGGTGGGTTGGGCAATGAACAATTCGCATACACAAAAAGAATACGTACCGGCACATCGTGTTGTAAACAGAACTGGAATGTTAACAGGCAAGCATCATTTCGGAGGTTCTGATGTAATGGAAGATTTGCTAAAGAACGAAGGCGCGATTATTGCAGAAAATCAAATTGTAAATTTTCATCAGATTTTTTGGGATCCTGCAAAAGAGTTGAAATTATAGAGTTGTTCCTATATTGTGGGGAAGTCGGCAGTCAAATAGTCTACAGTCGGCAGTCGGCAGTAAGAAAGTCTCCAGTAAGAAAGTCTCCAGTCAGCAGTCAGGCAGTCAGGACAGACTGAAAACTGTGGACTGTGGACTGTAGACTGTGGACTGTAGACTGTAGACTGCAGACTGTAGACTGTGGACTGTAGACTGTGGACTGTAGACTGTGGACTGTAGACTGTAGACTGCAGACTGTAGACTGAAGACTGTAGACTGTAGGTCGTAAACAGATTTATAAAAAAACCATTTTACGTAACATGAGATACTAATATAAATTTTACCTTTGTAAGATATATTACAAAATGAATATTGAAGAATTCAGAGAATATTGCATTTCAAAAAAAGGAGTAACAGAAGAATTCCCTTTTGATGAAGTAACGCTTGTTTTTAAAGTAATGGGAAAAATGTTTGCGCTTACAGGTCTTGACGAGGATATCCCTACTTACAATCTGAAATGCTATCCAGAAAGGGCTTTAGAGCTTAGAGAAAGGTATAACGCAGTTCATCCCGGTTACCACATGAATAAAAAACATTGGAATACAATATTCTCGGATGCAACAATCACAAAAAAATTATTGCAATCATGGATTGATCATTCCTATGATCTTGTTGTAAACAAGCTGACAAAAGCGCAGCAAAAAGAATTAAATTTATTAAAATAAAAATTTATAATTATGAAACACACAAGTTTTCTTTTTATCCTTTTTCTGACGTATTTGTTTGCAACAGCGCAAAGCAAAATTGAAATCAAAGAGCAAACCGAAGATATCGGTGGAGGCAACCACAATGCCCTTGTTGTAAAAATTTTTCAAAGCAAAGAAGATGACGTGTTTAAAGAATGGAAAAGCATTATGAAAGATTTTGATGCAAAAGTGAGCATGAAGAAAAAAGAAATGTTTGCCGATAATGCAATCATTAAAGATATGTCGCAGAATGCGATTGATGTATATGCGCGTGCTGAATCCAATGCGGAAGGAGATATTATTTTTGTTGTTGGATTTGATCTTGGAGGAGCTTATATGACCTCTGGTCAGCATCCGAGAGAATACAAAGAGGCAAAAAAAATGGTGTTAAATTTGGCAAAAGATTTAAGCGAAAAAGGATTAAAAAACAGGGTCAAAGCTGAGGAAAAAATAATGCTCGGATTTACAAAGCAAAAAGATTTCATAACTAAAGAAAATGAAACATTAACCCGTGATATTGAAATTTACAAAGAAAAAATTATCAAAGCTGAAGAAAAAATAAAATTAAATCAAGACAATCTACTGCTTAAAGACAAAGAAATTTTGGACCAGCAAAAAATATTAGATCAGATGATAAAAAATTCTGATGTGAGATAACAGTCTATTTCCCTTTTTTTACAACCAGACAGCAATGGCTCGGCAAATACAAACGCAAATAATTTTTTTTGTTACTATTTATTGTTTCGTAAACCATTGTTTCATTAATTCGGTTATGCCCGTTATACATAGCAGAATCGCTGTTCAGCAAAATTGAATAATTTCCTTTTGGAATTTCTATTCCATAATCCGTGAAAGACGTTACAGGATTAAAATTAAAAATAAAATACAGCTTCCCTCGTTTGAAAACCAGCACCTGATCTTCATTGTTGCGCACAAGAGGTTCTGAATAAAAAGTAAAAATTTTCTCTTTTTTTAACAAAGTAATCATATCTCTGTCAAAAAAACCAAGACCCATATAATGTAGATCTGGATTATCAGACAAACTCCATTGTCTTCGTGCATAATGAAACGACCAGTTGTTGCCTTCCCTTGGAAAGTCTATCCATTCCGGATGCCCGAATTCATTACCCATAAAATTTAGATAGCCATTTCCTGCTGTCCCTGCTGTTACCAACCTTATCATTTTATGCAATGCAACACCACGATCAACGTAAAGGTTTTGATGCTGTCTGTGCATGTCGTAATACATATTTGCGCCAATAAGCCTGAAGATGATTGTCTGGTCTCCTACAATTGCCTGATCGTGGCATTCTGCATAACTGATTACTTTTTCTTCATTACGCTTATCTGAAAGTCTGTAAAACATATCTCCCACATGCCAGTCTTCATCACGAACTTCTTTAATTAATTTTATCCAGTAATCGGGTGTGCCGAGTGCCAACCTGTAATCAAAGCCATAGCCCCCATCATCCAGTGGAGAAGCCAGTCCCGGCATTCCACTCATTTCTTCTGCAATAGAAATTGCATCCGGTTTATAATCATGTATTAGTTTATTCGCCAGCATCAGATATACTATGGCATCTTCATCCTGATTCAAATTAAAATATTGCTCATAGGAATGAAAATCCGACCCCAATCCATGGTCATTGTACAACATACTTGTAACGCCGTCGAAACGGTAACCGTCAAAATTGTACTCATCAAGCCAGAACTTGCAGTTTGATAACAAGAAATGCAGAACCTCATTTTTTCCGTAATTGAAACATCGGGAATCCCAGGCAGGATGATCTCCTCTCCCACCCTCGTGAAAATACAAATAACTGGTTCCATCAAATTGGCTCAACCCTTCCACTATGTTTTTAACGGAGTGGGAATGGACTATATCCATAATTACAGCGATGCCCAACCCATGCGCGTCATCAATCAGATGCTTCAACTCCTCAGGTGTTCCCTGACGGAAAGAGGCTGCAAAATAATTCGAAACATGATAGCCAAATGAACCATAATATGGATGCTCCTGTACTGCCATCAACTGAATTACATTATACCCTGCTGTATGAATTCGCGGCAACACATTCACTCTGAATTCTTCATAACTAGATACCTTTCCCTCTTCTGAAGACATCCCAACATGAGCTTCATAGACGAATGGATATTGCGGAAGTTTTATCTTTTTATTTTTCCATTTATATTCTTTTTTAGGATTCCACACCTGCGCATTAAAAATTAAAGTTCTTTCATCCTGCACAACTCTTCGTGCCCATGCGGGAATGCGTTCTCCGCTTCCATCTTCCCAACATACAAGAAGTTTGTATTCATCATAATGCTTTAACAAATTCAATGGCAACTCAATTTCCCAGTTTCCGTTTTCTTTTCTTTGCAACAGGAAAGCAGAATCAGGTTTCCAGTTGTTAAAAGCGGCAAGAAAATAAATATATGTTGCATGTGGTGCCCATTCACGAAAAACCCACTTATCTGCATATTTGTGAAGACCATAATACAAATAGCCGTTCATAGCATCGTGAAGAAAATCAAAACGACCTTTTAATTCCAGTTCTTTATCTGAAAATAACTGATGCCTCCTGATTATGGTTTCAGCAAAAGGCTCCAGGTACGTATCATTTTTTATCAGCTCCAAAGTTTCCATATAATAATTTTATACAAACCTATGAAAAAAAAACAACATCGCCACTTGTAATAAGTATTAATAAGAAATGATTATTTTGCTTCACATTAAACAAAATCGTTTTCCCGAAATTGGGTGCTAAAAATTTATACCATGCCCAGTCATTAATTGTCCTTTTGGAAAATCCTTAGGGTCTCATTGCGCCTATCGAAAGGAGGTCTAAGGGGTTTATGCGATTGAGAAAATATGATAGGTAAGAGTATAGAATCGGTTATTTAAAAAAATAATAGACGTTGTAAAATAAAAAATAGTTTTATCAATTATCAAATAGCGCATTATAATAAATCCTATTTTTGCCTGCAAGAAAACAATGTGTTTGACAAAGAAAACGTCAAATACAAGACTTTCGAAGTCATGAAAACTAAGGAGTTTACTTTTGTAAATGACTGTTTTCATGACACGGCAAACAACCAGTGGTTGTTTGAGCGAGCTGGTGCGATGAACGCAGTAGTTGGCGTTTTCTTGCAAACACTAATTAATCTTTTACCCTGTTAAACGATAATGTCTTCACCATCCAGTCAGGAAGCGGTTTTTCAGGATTTCTTTTTTTCAGATTAAAATAAATACCTAATTTTTTTAATACAGGAACCTTATGTGTTTCTACAAACTCGATAAGTGTTCCATCTGGATCTTCAATATATGCAAACGAACCTGCTGCATCGCCCATATCAAAGCTGCTACCAGTATCAACGGTAAATGGAAATCCTTTTTCTGCACATTCTTTTCGAAGCATGTCCATACCACAAATATCAAAACAAAGATGAATATAACCAATGTCGCCCCAAAAACGGTTTTCGAATATTTTTTTTGGCACTCTTTCAAAAACCTGAATTAATTCAATATGAGAAGTCCCTAAAAGCTTGCTGAAAGCACCTTTTCGCGGTTGACTATGACTTAACAAAATTCTTCTGCATTTTTGATTCCCGCCGGGAAGTGATGCGAAATCTTCAAATACATTTGTGTGATCGTATTCTATCTTATCGTATCCCAAAATATCTGAATAAAACGGAATAGATTTTTCAATATCGCTAACACCAATTACGGCTCCACAAGGACCTCCTGTAAGACTTTTTCCATTAGAAAACCAATCAGAAAATTCCTCAACCTGAAAAATATTTTTATAGGGGTCTTTAACAAAAAAGAATTTTTTTCCGGCAGGGTCTTTTTGAATAGTATCATTTAAAGAAACATTTTCACTCTTGAAAAAGTCGAATGCTTTGTCAATATTCCTGCATTTTATTTTTGCAATAAAAATTCCCAGATCCCCAAGCTGAACTTCAAATTCCGGGAAAAGAGGCGTTCTTTTCGTGTATTGCCAGATTTCAAAACCACCCCCACCCTGCATGTTAACAGCAAGTACAGCGTGGCGTTCCTGTGGTTGTCCTCCTGTATAAGGGAGCATCAATCCTGCTACGGCTGCTTCATCAAAAACAGGAATATCCATTCCGAAATATTTCCTGTACCATTTCCAGGCTTGTGGAGTATCAGGATTCCCAATCCCAATCTGCTGAATGCCGCATATAATTTTTTTATTCATGATTTTAGATGATAATTCAAATGAAATTTTTTTTATATTTATTGCGTCTATCTTAGGAGTTTTTTTTAATGTTTGCCCGTTATTGCTATCTGCTTCTTGCAAACATTACGTAGGTTTAATTTTTAATACAAGCCAGTTAAAAAGCCCCGGAAAAAACCGTTTAATATAAACCATCAGTATTTCTTTACCTCCAATATAAATTTCATTTTTCCCATTATTAACTCCCCGTATTATTTTTTTTGCGCACACATCAACAGCAATGCCTTGTTCCTGCCCATCATCCATTTTCCCATGCGGCTTCCCGTCTTTTTCAAGAGCATGAAAAGAAATATTTGTTTTGATCCTTCCGGGACAAACAATTGTTACACCAATATTATTAGCATGTTCTTCAAAACGGAGCGTATCGAAAAAGCCATGTAATGCATGTTTTGATGCAGCATAAGCAGAACGCAACGGAAAACCAAATTTGCCGGATACACTACTTATCACAACAAAATGTCCCTCTTTATTTTTTATCATTGATGGCAGAATCTTTTTTGTTAGCTTCACATACGAGAAAAAATTCACATCCATAATGCGTTTGTCAACTGAAAAATTCGTTTCTGCAACGGCTGAACGCTGGCTGATTCCTCCATTGTGTATCATAATTTGAACCGGACCGAAATTATTCATCACATCTTCCGCTGCTTTATCCAAAGAGTCAATATCAGAAAGGTCAAGCGTATAAATATTGCATGAAGTAGTATATTCAAGACAGATTTTCTGAACACGTTCCAACTCTTCTTTACGGCGCGCGGAAAGAATCAGGCTGCATTTTTCTTTTGCCAGCTCAATTGCTAAAGCCTCTCCAATACCTGAAGATGCGCCGGTAATCCATATTGTTTTATTTTGAAGGTTCAATTTTTTATTTTTATTTTGACAAAAATAAACAAAAAAATATTAACAAGCACTCTTTCACTCCCTCTCCCTGTTTCGGTGAAAAGCGTCTTCCGGTTCATCAGGTCTGCCATTCGACCACCATTTCGTTACTGGTTCTATAAGCTCTCCGTAACTGTATTCTGCTTCCTGTTTTTTATTTCCGTTACGATACCATTCTGTCCAGATACCATGCTTTTGCCCGTCTATGCTTTGTCCTTCTTCTTTTTTTTGCTTGTTATCATACCACGATGTCCACGTGCTTTCGATTTTACCTTTCACATAATATGCTTTTTCTTTCATCATGCCATTCTTATACCACAAATACCAGTAATCGTCCCGTACTCCCAAAACATAATACTGGCGCGCCATGGGCTTCCCATTCTTATAATAATACTGCCATTTGCCATGTTTCAGATTATTGAGCATATCGCCCAAAAATTCTATCTGTCCGTTTCTGTACCATCCGGTAACTTTTCCCTGAAGTAAATCATTAATATAATTCGTTTCTAATTCTTTTTGTCCGTTGAAATACCAATAGGTATGCGTTCCTGTGCGCATTCCGTTCTTATATGCACCTTCAAATTTTATGTTTCCATTGAACCATCTTGTGGTAATGTTTTGAGAATAGACCTTGTTAACAGATAGAAATAGAAGGGAAAAAATAATTACGGGGAAAGTTATATAATACGTATTTTTATTGCAGGTATTCATATCAGACAATCACTTTAACTTTGCTCTCCTGTGTTAGTTTGAAGTTCTGGATATTTACTTTTTCAAGTAATACAACACCCGGCTTTTTCCCCGAATAAAAACTGCCATAAATATCTTCAATATTTAAAGCCTCTGCGCCATTCAAACATGCCCATGAAATCATTTCTTCTAAAGAAATATTATCAAAATTTGCTGAAATTGTTTTCAGTTCTTCAAGAATATTTAAACGAGTATTTGATGCCAGACTGTCTGTTCCTACAACAATTTTTTGTTTGTTTTTTCTCAGCAAATGCACATCAGGAAGTGCGTTTTCAATATATAAATTTGAATTCGGACAAAGACACCAGAATAAATTTTTAAAATAAGATGACGCTGTTTCTATATCATTTTGTGATGAAAAAGTATTGTGAACAAATAGTATATTATTTACAGGAGGCAATTTTTCATAAACATATTTCAGCGAAGAAACATTTTTCTTTTCCCAGGCAAAAGAGTCTTTACGTATTTCTTTTAATTTGTTATAGAGCTTTCCCGTTCCAGACAAAAAATACTCGTTTTCAGTAGCACTTTCCTGGTTGTGAATACAAAGAATATCTCCAGTCTGCGCTGCATGTTTTTTTATAAGTGAAAATAATTTATCACTTACGGTATGCGGTGCATGAGGAACAATTGATGCGGATAAATTATATTCCTTTTTAGCTTTTTGATACAATGCAAGCCCCTTTATAAATTCATCATCTGCATGCTTTTCATCGGGATGAAAAACTTCGCAAAAAGTATGATAAAAAAGAGAAGATTTTTTTTTCAATTCAAAACTTGAACTGTTGTTTGAAATATCTCCAACAGCAACAATCCCATTTGATGCCATTATCCGGTCATACTTATGTATTTCATGAAGAATAACATTTTCATCCTCTTTACGAAGATGCACCATTCCATCAATGAAGCCATCTATTCCTGCGCCTGCCGGAATGCGTTCTTTCATAAATGAAAGTTCAAGGTGGCAATGGCAATTTACAAAACCGGGCACAAGAATTCCATTATAAAATTCTATTTTTTCAGCATCTCTTAATTGCCCGCCTGTGTCAATAATTTCAGTAATGACATTGTCATCATTTAAAACAAGAATACCATTTTTCAGCGGTTTTCCGGTTAATGTAATTATATAATTTGCTGCTATTTTTCGCATATAAAAAAACCCGCTTTCGCAGGCTCTTTTTATTATTTATCAGCGTAAACTGTTTAATCACTGCGATAATCATCATTTCACTAAATTGAGTAGGAAAACCCATATTGCTTTAGCGTTAGAAGTAAAATTCTCTTTACACAATGCTTTACTCCTACTCCTACTCCTTAACCTGCCAGACTGCGTCAAGCAGGCAGGTTCTTAATCCAATATATCTCCCATTTTCACAAACCTGTCGTATCAATAAAATCTTACAAAATAAGCATTGCATCACCATAAGTTCCGAACCTGTATTTTTCTTTTATTGCAACCTTATAGGCATCAAACAATTTATCATAACCGGTAAATGCAGAAACCATCATCAGCATAATGGTAAGGGGCAAATGGAAATTGGAAATCAAACGTGTCGGAACCTGCACTTCGTAAGGAGGAAAAATAAATTTATTTGTCCAGCCGTCATAAGGTTTTAACAATCCATTTGTAGAAACAGAGCTTTCAAGAGTGCGTAAAACGGTTGTTCCAACAGCGCAAATATTCTTTTTGCTTTCTTTCGCTAAATTAACAAGGGTTGCAGTATTTTCCTCTATAAGAATCTGTTCAGAATCCATTTTATGTTTAGTAAGATCTTCCACATCAACTGTACGGAAGTTTCCAAGACCCACATGAAGCGTTACATCTCCAAAATTAACTCCTTTTATTTCGAGTCGTTTCATTAATTCGCGACTGAAATGCATACCGGCAGTAGGAGCGGCAACAGCACCTTCATGTTTTGCATAAATCGTCTGATAGCGGTCTTTATCTTCAACCTCTACGGCTCTTTTAATGATTTTAGGCAGGGGAGTTTCACCCATATCATAAAGGGTTTTCTTAAAACTGTCATAATCGCCGTCAAATAAAAATCGTAAGGTACGACCACGGGAAGTTGTGTTATCAATTACTTCAGCAATCAATGAATCATTTTTACCAAAGTATAGTTTGTTTCCAATGCGAATTTTTCTGGCAGGATCCACAAGTACATCCCACAAGCGCTGATCTTTGTTGAGCTCTCTGAGCAGAAATACTTCAATTTTAGCGCCTGTTTTTTCTTTATTTCCATACAGCCGGGCAGGAAAAACTTTGGTATTATTAAATACCATAACGTCGCCTTCAGAAAAATAATCAATGAGATTTTTAAACACCTTATGCTCAATTTTCCCGGTAGCTCTGTCTAACACCATAAGGCGCGATTCGTCTCTGTTTTTTGAAGGATAAGCGGTTATAAGCTCATCTGGAAGGGAATACCTGAATTGTGATAATTTCATTTTATAAATTTTAGTTTAACATAAAAACCAAAAGTCTTTTTACGAAAAAAGTTTGCAAAGGTTACAAAATTATTTGACAAATAAAATTAAATCATTGATATCAATAGCTTTGTCAATTGAAAAATCTCCTATTTTCGTTCTTTCAAGCGCAGTTAAGTGTGCTCCGCTGTTTAAAAATTTTCCCAGATCATAAGCAAAAGATCTTATGTATGTTCCCTTCGTACATAAAATTTTTACTTTTGCTACGGGTAACGTAAAATCGAGCAATTCCAGTTCTTTAATTTCTATTTCTACTTTTTTCAAAAGAAGAGTACTACCTGCTCTGGCTTTATCATAAGCTCTGACCCCATTTACTTTTTTTGCAGAAAACAAAGGTGGTTTCTGTAATTGTTTCCCTTTAAATGACAATAAAGCCTCTTTCAGCTTCTCAATTGTGATAAAATCATAAGGATATTCATTGTCAACCTGCGTTTCTAAATCAAAAGAGGGGGTTGTTGCTCCGAATTTTATAGTCACGATATATTCTTTGTCTAGTCCTGTAAAATGGCTTATTTCTTTAGTTTTTTTTCCGGTACACACAATCATAAGTCCTGTTGCTAATGGATCAAGAGTACCAGCATGACCAACCTTGATTTTTTTATAATCCGGATTGTTTTTTTTCAGAACGAACTTCACTTTATTAACGAGGTCAAAGGAAGTCCACATGTAAGGTTTGTTAAAAAGCAGGACTTGTCCCTCAGCAAAATTTAATGGCATGTGTATATAATGAAGTTTATTAATTTCAGATAATTTTCAAATCAACCCCTAAGGCAAGAAGTACCAATAACAGAACGCCCACGGCAATTCTGTAATACCCGAAAGCTTTAAAGCCATAACGGGTAAGTAAAGCGATAAATGTTTTTATTGCAATCAGGGCAACTATAAATGCAAAAATATTTCCAGCAAGTAAAAACTTTATATGCTGTGGTTCTATAATTTTATAAGTCTTTAATAGTTTGTATGCAGAAGCGGCAAACATCGTAGGAACAGCAAGAAAAAAAGAAAATTCGGCAGCATTTTTCCGGGTTAGTTTTTGTGTCATTCCTCCAATAATGGTTGCAGCAGAACGCGAGACTCCGGGAATCATGGCTATACATTGAAACAGTCCTATTTTAAATGCTTTCGGGTAAGTTACTTCTTGTTTGTTTTCATCGGGTTTGTTAAACCATTTATCAACAAATAGCAAAACAATTCCTCCCAGTAGAAGGGAAACAGCGACAACCGCAACATTTTCGAGAAGTTGATCTATGTAATCTCCAAAAATTAAACCGATGATTGCAGCAGGAATAAATGCAACAAAAAGCTTAAAATAAAAATTTAAACTCTTAAAAAAGTTTTTCCAGTAAAGAACCACAACGGATAGTATTGTTCCAAACTGTATATTTACAATAAATGCTTTTATGAATTCTGAATTTTCAATTCCAAGAAGGGACTGGGCGATAATCATGTGCCCGGTTGAAGAAACAGGCAAAAATTCTGTTAATCCTTCTACAATAGCAAGGATAATAACATCAATCCAGTCCATGGATTATTCTTTACTTTTGGGTTTGCGCAAGATTGCCCAAATTTCGAATATAAAACCTGCAAAAACGAGCATCGGAGCAAGTGTTATTCTACGAAAACTGAATACTTCGGGGTTAAAAACATTGGGGTCATCTGAACCGCCTCCTGCCATAAGAACAAAGCCTAAAGCTATAGCAATTACACCAATTATGATAAATTTATAGTTCTCACGGGGTATGGCAAAGCGAATATCATCAGTATCTGGTTGCCTTACAGCGTCTTTTTTTAAATCCATAATTCTTTGTCTAAAAAATTTAAGAGGTCAAAGTTAATTTAAAATTTAATTTCACGAAATTATGATGAAAAATTTTATGTTCTGTGTTTTCTGCATTGTTTGTATATGGCACAAAATTCCTGCAATCTTGTAAGGATCTTTCGCACGAGCCAACGCTCAAAACCTCACAGGTGGGGTGACCTAAATCCCATAATTTTGAATTTTTTCTCGTACCATTCAATTTAACAATTGCATAAAAAATTTCTATTGCACCCCTACAGGGTGCTTGCTTTTGAGTGTTTTATTTTTTATCACTATTTGCCACCCTACGGGGGCAAATAATTTATTTTGCATTGATTTACGTCACCCCACCTCACAGGATTGCATTCGTAATTCCTAATTCCTAATTCTTCCCAATAAATACCCAGTCATTCATATATTCAATTATACTTCTACTTGATTATTTTTAATTCCACAACAGCCTTAACTTTCGCATCCCCTTTTTTATCCCATACCACAACTTCAATCTTTACAGGAGGAGTCAATTGCATGTCTTCAAAATTAAAACGTGCAGAAACTTGTTCTTTAAAATCTGTAGTATTAACGCCTGTTTCGGTATACATCGAAAATAAGTCGGGAACATCCACAATCGTACTTCCACTCTTGTCTATTCCTTTTATTCCAAGACCCGGAAAAACCATTCCTTTTATTTCTGTGAAACCGCTCAATCCTTCAAACATCATATAAACGGTTTCTTTTTGGTAGATTTCATCTATCACAATACTTTTTGTTTCTTTAGCAAAAAGATAAACATCTGTATATTCTGCTTTATTTTTTTCAATAGTAATATTTTTATTCGTTTCAACTTTAAAATTTAGTTTTGCGGTATAAGTTCCTTTGCTTTTTTTGTCCCAGATTTTAATATGAATTGTGTATTCTTCATTTGATTTAACCGGATTCGCTACAACCAGACTCGTTGTTAAACGAAGAGGGCTTATTGTAATTCCTTCCGTATCATACTGCGTATATAAATCATCGGTTGCCATAGCTGTATCACCAGACTGTGATATTACAACAAAACGAATCCCTGGAAAAGCCTTACCGTTCTCTCGTTGCAAGCCTTCAACATTACTGAAATTAATAACCATTTCTTCTCCATAAACAAAAGTTGTACGGCTTATTTTTTTATCATTAACTGTAATGAATACATCTTCAGCAGATATGCCATCGCCCTGAGTTGTAAGACCGGTCATTAAATCTTTTTTGATTGACTTGTTGAATTCACATCCGTAAAATAATGCTGTTGCAAACAAAAGAAAGAATACGTTTTTCATTTTTTTTGGTTTTAAAATTTATAAAGTCAATTTTTTTGTAAAATTAAAATAATATCCTAAAATTAATAATACTGGCAATACAAATAAAATAATTTAACAAAATAGGAATTCAGTAGATGTTCAATTGTTGATTCGGTAGATGTTCAATAGTGCAACGATAGGAATTCAGTAGATGTTCAATTGTGCAACGGTAGGAATTCAATAGATGTTCAATTGTTGATTCGGTAGGTGTTCAATAGTGCTACAATAGATGTACAGTAGGTGTTCAATTGTTGATTCGATAGATGTACAATTGTCTTCCTATCGAACACCTATTGTATTTCTATCGAATTCCTATTGAACATCAATTGCATCCCTATTGTTTTTCAACCCATTTTAATTCGTAATTCGTAATTTCAACTATTAGTTTTGCTGTTTTACCGATTACATTTTAAAGATTAATTTTCCTGAATTACTTTTAATCCGTAAATATTTTTATTTTTAGCCAAAATTTAAAATTGTGAAATATGAAAGTAAAGTTATTAATTATTGCAATCTCTTTTGCTGTTCTATCGTGTAACCAAAATGAAATTATGAAACTTGAATACCCTGTTTCCAAAAAAACCAATCAGGTTGATGATTATTTTGGAACAAAAGTAGCCGATCCATACCGCTGGCTTGAGAATGATACTTCAAAAGAAACAGCAGAATGGGTAAAGGCACAGAATAAAGTTACTTTTGATTTTCTCGAAAAAATTCCTTTCCGTGAAAAAATTCGTGAGCGTCTGACACAGGTCTGGGACTATCCAAGAAAATCAGCACTTTTTAAATTTTCCGGTCATTATTTTTGCTATAAAAATAATGGATTACAAAATCAGTCTGTTCTATATATTCAGGAAGGTTCTGAAAAAGATGCTTCCTCCCGCATTTTGATTGACCCAAATACCCTTTCTGAAGACGGTACTGTTGCAATGGGAACCATTTCTGTTTCCAAAGACGGAAAATATATTGCATATTCTGTTGCACGAGGCGGATCTGACTGGAATGAAATTCTCGTTAAAGAAATAGCTACAGGCAAAGATATGGAAGATAATATCAAATGGGTTAAATTCAGTGGTATTTCATGGTATAAAGATGGATTCTATTACAGCGGTTATGATGCTCCTGACAAAGGAACAGAACTGACAAAAAAAAACGAATTTCATAAATTATATTATCATAAACTGGGGACTCCGCAAGATAAAGACATGATCGTAATGGAGAATAAAAAAGAAGCCCTTCGAATGCATTATGGAAGCGTTACGGAAGATGAAAATTTTCTGATTGTTTACGAATCATCAGCCGGAAAAAGAGGAAGCGCAATTCATGTAAAGGACCTTGCCTGCCGGCAGGCTGGTTTAAAAAACAATAAACCTTTTAAACAAATTATTTCAGAATTTGATTATGAATACAGCTTTTTCGATAATGACGGTAATATTTTGTATGCACGTACCAATAAAAATGCACCTAAATACAAGGTCGTAAGTATAGATTTTAAAAATCCGGATGAAAAAAACTGGAAAGACCTGATTCCTGAAAAAGAAAATGTTCTTGAAAGTGCAGTAGCAGCAGGAAGCAAATTTGTTGTTAAATATATGAAAGATGCATATTCCCAAATGGAGATTTATGAAAACAACGGTGCTTTTGTGCGAAACATAGATTTACCGACTATTGGAACTGTTTCTACGTTTAATGGAGATAAAAAAGAAAATCTTGCTTTTTACGTGTTTACATCGTTTACAACTCCCGGAGATATTTATCAGTACAATGTCTCAACAGGAAAATCAGAATTGTATGAATCATCAAAAATTAAATTTGATGGAACGCAATATGAAGTAAAGCAGGTATTCTTTTCAAGTAAAGATGGCGCAAAAATCCCAATGTTTATAACACATAAAAAAGGATTAAAGCTTGATGGAAGCAATCCTGCTATTTTGTATGGTTATGGCGGATTTAATGTAAGTCTTACGCCCAGCTTTAATAATGCCTTGGTTGTATGGTTAGAAAACGGTGGAATATACTGTATGGTTAATCTTCGTGGAGGAGGAGAATATGGAAAAAAATGGCATGAGGCAGGCACAAAGCTTAACAAGCAGAATGTTTTTGACGATTTCATCGCTGCGGCTGAATATATGATTAAAGAAAAATATACCAGCCCATCAAAGCTTGCTGCCCGTGGCGGTTCTAACGGAGGACTTCTTGTCGGTGCAGTTATTAATCAAAGACCCGATTTATTCGGAGCTGCAATTCCTGCTGTGGGAGTTATGGATATGCTGCGCTTTCAGAAATTCACAATCGGATGGAACTGGGTTTCTGATTACGGATCTAGCGATAACAAAGAAGAGTTTGAATATCTTTACAAGTATTCTCCGCTGCATAACATCAAAGAAGATATTAAATATCCTGCAGTAATGGTAACTACAGCAGATCACGACGATCGTGTAGTACCGGCTCATTCTTTCAAATATATAGCTGAACTTCAGTCAAAATATAAAGGATCAAATCCTGTAATTATAAGAATTGAAACAATGGCAGGTCACAGCGCAGGAAAGCCAACAGCTAAAATTATTGATGAATACGCAGATGTATGGTCGTTCTTGTTTTATACATTGGGAGCAAAACCAGAATATAAGTAGTAATTTGTAAATTATTACGATAAAAAAGGGTTGAGCATCAACCCTTTTTTGGTTCTATATGATTTTGTGTGGGTAAATTAACTATTGAATCTATAAGAACACCTTCGGGGTTTCCATATTGCAGGCTTGCTGATATCACGAATGTGTTCAACAAAAATATTTCGGTGCGCTGCACCTAAGAAATATTTTGCAATTTTGTAGCTATAAATGTTATCGGTGCTCTGCACCTGCTTTTAGCAGTATCGCTGCGGAATATTTGTAAAAACAATGAATGATACACATTTTAAAAAGCTGCAGAGCAGCGAAATATTATTATCAAAAAAAATCATGCTTACATTGAATAAAATTTTCCACAAGGTTTCATATAGACCCCCTTTTTTTATTTCAATAATTTTTTAATGTAAAATTAATTTTATAATTTTGTTTAAGTGAAAAGAAATTCATTTTATTTATCTTAAATTTTATTTTATGAAAAAAACTCTGGGAATAAAACTGCTTTTCGTTGTTAAAACATAATCACACACGTATCTTTTTCTGATGAAATCTTTATCTCTTTTGTGTTTTTTATCCGCTTTTTCTATTGCAATATCTGCGCAAATATTAAATCCATTTTACAATAGCATTACAAATAATGTCAGTCAGGATTCAGTAGTTGTGAGTCTGCGGGAATTTGAATCACTTGGAGTGAAAGCATGTCCGTCTGTGGAATTGGGAAATACAGCAAGCTGGATTATTTCAAAGCTTTCTAATTATGGTTATTCAAATATTGAAGAGAACAATTTTCTTTTTCAAAATGATACGCTGAAAAATATTATTGCAACAAAAACCGGAACAAGTTTTCCAGATTCGTATGTTATTATTTGTGGTCATTATGATACAGAAACGGGACCCGGCGTTAATGATAATGGAACAGGTGTTTCTATTATTTTGGAAGCAGCCCGTTTGCTGAAAAATATTTCCATGCGCTACTCAATTAAATTCATATTTTTTTCTGGAGAAGAAGAAGGATATCTGGGAAGTCGGTATTATGCAGATAGTATTGCTGTTCCTCTGAATATGAGCATACGGTTGGTTTTTAATATAGATGAAGTCGGAGGCATTGCAGGCTTAGAAAACAATGTTATAAAATGTGAAAAAGATCTTTCCCCTCCTTTCAGTAATAATCAGGTTTCCGAGGCTTTTACGGATACCCTGAGCAATCTTGTTCAGATGTATTCTTCTTTGAGTTCGGAAATAACGTATGCTTACGGATCAGATTATGTCCCATTCCAGCAAAACGACTTCGTAATTACGGGCTTGTTTGAGAAGAATCAATCCGATTTTGTTCATACGATTAACGACAGTCTTTCCAATCTTGATACAAATTATGTATTTCAGGTTGCAAGAGCATCCGTAGGAGCATTATTATTTTTCGCACAAGCTTATGAAAATACAAGTGGAATAAACGATTCTGAAAAAACAAAAAGTCAGATAATTGTATATCCGAATCCTGCAAAAACACATATTAATTTTACTTCAGATAAAACACATGAAGAATTTATTTTTTCTTTATCCGATGTTCATGGAAAAGAAATAATGCAAAGCTTAGTGAGTGTTCCCGGAAATATACATCTTCCTTCAGATTTAAGTAAGGCTATGTATTCTTATTCATTAATTTCAACTCCTTCCGGGATATTTTTTCAATCTGGAAATATACGAATTGATTAGTTTCAATGCGAATAAAAATAAATAGTATAATTGGATTTTTTCTACTCCTGATATTCCCTTCAGTGAATAGTTTTGCGCAAAAATGGGCTTTGGCAATTCATAGCGGAGCTGGAAATTTTACTCCAAAAGATTTAACCCCTGAACTTGAAAAGCAAATCAGGAAAAAAATGGAAGAAGCCCTGCAAAAAGGAAAAAGTATTTTAACCAACGGAGGAAGCTCTCTGGATGCGGTTGAGGAAGTAATAAAAATATTGGAAGATTCTCCCTTATTTAATGCTGGAAAGGGAGCCGTTTTTACACATGAAGGAAGAAATGAACTTGATGCGTCTGTAATGGATGGCAAGACTTTAAATGCAGGAGCAGTAGCCGGTGTTCATGATGTAAAAAATCCAATTTGTGCTGCACGGGCTGTAATGGAAAAATCCGAACATGTTTTTCTAACCGGCAAAGGCGCTTCTGCATTTGCTAAGGAACAAAACCTTGAAATCGTTGACAGTTCGTATTTTTACACAAAAGACCGATGGGATCAATTGCAGAAAACACTCGAAAAAATTAAGGAAAAGAAAAAGGGAACAGTAGGATGTGTTGCATTAGACAAGTTTGGCAATCTTGCAGCGGGAACCTCAACAGGAGGAATGACGAACAAAAAATACGGACGTATTGGCGATTCTCCTGTAATCGGAGCCGGTACCTATGCGAATAATAAAACCTGCGCGGTCTCGTGTACAGGTCATGGTGAATATTTTATCAGAAATGTTATTGCTTATGATGTTTCAGCCCTTATAGAATATAGCGGTAAAACACTTCAAGCAGCAGCTGATTTTGTAATACAGGATAAACTAACGAAGCTGGGAGGAACGGGCGGACTCATTGCTGTTGACAACAAAGGGAATATTTCGTTTTCATTTAACACCACAGGGATGTTCAGGGGATTTTTTTCATCAGATGGCAGCACGAAAGTTGAATTTTTCAAATAATCATTCAAATAATCATTCTAATTGAAACATCCCTATCTAAAACGATTTAGCTTTATGTTATAAAACATTTATTTGTCTTTTTCCTTTCATTAAGAGCAATTTCGGAATGTATCTTCTAAAACGATTTACATTCACATATAAATTTAACAAAAGAAATTTGGATTTTGAAAATTTATATCATATTATTGTCATAATTATTAATCAAAAAAATCTAACCCATGAAAAAAATTTACTTATTAATCGCTGTAAGCTTCTTGCTCTGTTCGACAATTTTCGGACAATCTAAAGCGCAAAGACTAATTTTATTTGAAGAATTTACAAATGCTTCTTGCGCACCTTGTGCTGCAACAAACCCGGGATTAAATGCAATATTGCACAACCCGAGCAACGAATCTAAAATTATTTCTATTAAATATCAGGCCAACTTTCCCGGATCTGATCCGATGAATGCACAAAATCCAACCCAGGTTTCTACAAGATTAACTTATTATGGAGTAGAAGGCGTTCCTGATGGATATATGGATGGTAATGTTTTTGCAGACCACCCGGGATATTTTTCTCAAACGAATATTGATAATGAATACCCTGTTTCTGCCCCATTTACGATAAGCCTTGTTCACAGCATTTCTTCTGGTTTAGATTCTGTTTATATTGACGTAACTGTAACTGCTGAAACAGCTACCAGCGGAACACTAAAACTTCATAATGTTATGATCGAAAGAGAAATTTATTTTGCAACTGCTCCGGGGAGTAACGGCGAAACAGAATTTTATGATGTAATGAGAAAGATGATTCCCTCTGATCAGGGTGAAACATTGCCAACAAGTTTTACTGCTGGGCAAACAGCAACTTTTCACTATGCTGTTCCTATTCCAACATATATTTATAACAAAAATCAGCTTGCAATTGTTTCTTTTATTCAGGACAATGCAAATAAAAATGTTAAGCAGGCAGCATACAGCCAGCCAATTCCTGTAACTCCAGACGCAGCTATTATGTCGGTTTCCAATGTGCCCGCTATGCAGTGCAATACAACTTTTGATCCGGGTTTTGTTTTCAAAAATACAGGGTCAACAACGATTACATCTGCTACAATTGCATATAAAATTGACAATAATGCAGCTACTAATTATACATGGACTGGAAGTTTAGCAACAAATGCATCTGAAGCAATAACCCTTCCTACTATTACAGGAACTACAGGCTCACATACTTTTACTGTTAGTGTTACTGAATTTAATGGCAGTCCTGATAATTTCACAGCCAATAATTCCAAAACGGTACCCTTTATTATTTTTGGATCCAGCGCAACAGCACCTCTTACCGAATCTTTTTTAACAACAACTTTTCCTCCGGCAAATTGGAGCAGATATAATCCTGATGGTGGCCTGACATGGTCAAGGGCAGCCGCTGGAGCTGCAAGCACTGTCGGAAGCGCAAAGATTGACTTTTATAATATTACCGATGGAAATATTGATGATTTAATCCTTCCTCCTATTGATTTGACCAATATTGCTGATGCTACGCTATTATTTCATTTAGCTCATGCTCAATATAGCACATCCTATTCAGACCGCCTGCAGGTTCAGGCATCAGCTGATTGTGGTACAACATGGACAACCGTTTTTGATAAAGCCGGTGCAACTCTTGCTACAACAACTGTAACTACAAGTGCTTATACGCCTACTGCAGCTCATTGGAGAGCTGAAACTGCTAATCTTAGCGCCTTTGATGGAACGAATAATGTGTTAGTAAGATTTCATGCTATATCTGGTTATGGCAATAATGCATACGTTGATCAAATAAATATTACTAGTATTACAGCTATTAAAAATAATGCTGCTGCACCAAAAAACATTATGGTATACCCAAATCCAACAGACGGTCTTATTTACATTTACAATGCTGATAATTCTGAAATTTCTCTTTATAATATTTTAGGCAAACAGGTTTTAACTGTGTCAAAAGCGACTAATGTAAACACTCTTGATTTATCAGGATTGCCACAAGGAAATTATTTTGTGAAAATTTCAAATGGCAAGGAAGTTGTTACAAAGAAAGTTGTATTAACAAAATAATATGATATTAATTCAAAAAAAGTCAGCAGCCTTTGTATAGAGTTGCTGGCTTTTTTTATAATTCAAATTTTTATGAAAAAATCAGGATTGTTCTTTGTTTTTATCTTGGCAGCAGGTTTTTTGTTCGCGCAAAATTCTTCTATCCCGGCAGTGAATCTGAAAAAAGCAGATGGTGGCACTTTTAATACATCGTCTATTTCTAACCCCGGAAAACCAATAATAATAAGCTTTTGGGCAACATGGTGCAAGCCCTGTGTGAAAGAACTTACTGCTTTTTCTGAAGTGTACGATCAATGGAAAAAAGAAACAGGTGTTATTATTTATGCAATTTCTATTGATGACTCAAAAAGTACGAGCAAGGTAAATCCTTTTGTTAATGGAAAGGGCTGGGAGTATGAAGTGTTGTTGGATGTAAATTCGGATTTTAAAAGAAAAATGAATGTGGTTAATGTTCCGCATACATTTATTTTGGATGGTAAAGGAAAAATTGTATACCAGCATACAACCTACACGGAAGGAGATGAAGATAAAGTTTTTGAAATTTTGAAAAAAATTGCAAAAGGAGAGGAGATTAAAAAATAATTGTTATACCAAGCCCGGTCATTTTTTATGCTTTGGGAAAACCCTTGAGGTCTCCATTGGATAAGCACGTTGAGACCTCAAGGGTGGGGGGACGTAAATCAATGCAAAATAAATTATTTGCCCCCGTAGGGTGGCAAATAGTGATAAAAAATAAAACACTCAAAAGCAAGCACCCTGTAGGGGTGCAATAGAAATTTTTTATGCAATTGTTAAATTGAATGGTACGAGAAAAAATTCAAAATTATGGGATTTAGGTCACCCCACCTCAAGGGTTTAAGCGATTGAGAAAAATGACCGATAAGAGTATAGATGTGAAAAATTAATAGTAGAACATCTTTTCATCATATAAAATTTAAGCTTCAAAACTACACACTATGTATATCATCCGAAGTTTATTCATTTTAATATTTTTAATTTTTCCTGTTTTTCTTTTTGCTCAGGAAAACAATGAGGGCTCTAATGAAGGCAACGAGGGCGGAGCACAACTCCATGGCAACTTTCAGTTCGACGGGCAAATTTATCAGAAAGATTCCTCTATCGGAGCCAGTGAAATTCCGAAAGAAAAAATGTTGATGAATTCCTATGCTAATTTTGTGTACACACAGGGAAAATTCACAGCAGGAGTCCGCTTTGAAGGTTACCTGAACACATTGCAGGGATTTCAGAATGACAATAACATGAACGATGGTGTAGGCATTCCCTACCGTTATGCTACTTATAAAAATGATGAGATGGAAATTACTGCCGGAAATTTTTACGAGCAATTTGGAAGCGGGCTTATTCTTCGCGCTTATGAAGAGAAAGGACTGGGTTACGATAATGCTATGGACGGTGTACGGTTAAAATATGAACCAGTAAAAGGCGTTTATCTGAAAGGGCTTGTGGGCTTACAACGCCTTTATTTTGAAAAAGGACCCGGCATTGTGCGTGGTGCTGACGGAGAAGTTAACCTCAACGAAGCGATTCCTTCCCTTTCTGAAATGAAAACCCAGATTTCTTTCGGCGGCGGTGTCGTCAGCAAGTTTCAGGAAGACGACAATATCATTTACAAATTGCCGGAAAATGTTCTTGCTTTTTCAGGAAGATTTAATGTAACTCATGGAAAAATTACAACGTCAGGAGAATATGCATACAAATACAACGACCCCTCTTTTGATAATAATTTTATTTACAAACATGGAGAGGCCTTGCTCATCAACTCTTCTTATTCAACAAAAGGTTTTGGCTGTATTCTGTCTGCAAAACGTATAGATAATATGTCGTATCGCTCAGACCGGACACAAAAGCTGAATAATCTCAGCATAAATTATCTTCCTGCTATTAATAAATCATTCACATATACGCTTCTGAACATGTATCCCTATGCCTCGCAATCAATGGGAGAGTTGGGAGCTTCTGCGGAAATCATGTATAAATTAAAGAAAGAAACGATGCTGGGCGGAAAATACGGAACAGATATAAATATGAATTTTACTTATGTTCATGCGCTGCATAAATTTGAAATTAACGATACAATCCCTATTGGACAAACAGGAACTTTGGGTTATCATACCGATTGGTTTGACGCAGGAAAAGAAATGCTTTATCAGGATTTTAATATTGAGTTTACTCGAAAATTATCCGACAAAATGAAAACAACAGTCTTATATCAAAATCTTATCTACAATAATGATGTATTACATGGAGTAGATTACCACGGGAAGATTTTTGCCAATACCGGACTTATTGATTTCACGTATAAGATGACTTCAAATAAAGCAATCAGAGGAGAAATAGAAGGACTTTTCACAAAACAGGATCAGGGAAACTGGGCAATGGGACTTGTTGAAGTTACTGTTCCTCGTTGGTTTTTCACAGTTCAGGATATGTATAATTACGGCAATGAAGAAAGCAGCAAAAGGCTTCATTACATGAATGTATCGTTTGGTTATATTAAAAAAGGTACAAGAATTCAGATAGGATACGGGAAGCAGAAAAAGGGTGTGATGTGCGTGGGAGGCGTATGCCGTACTGTTCCTGCTTCTAATGGTTTGACAATTTCAATATCCAGTACTTTTTAGGCTTTTTAGTTATACTCAGATTGCATAAATTTTTTACCTTTAAGTTGCAAGTTGGACATTGAGCGAAGCGCCGCACTGCGATGCACAGAGCTTGCCGAAGTGAGTTTATCGAAGTGTCGAAATGCAACCTGCAACTTGAAACTTGCAACAAAAGTGAAATAGTTAAAATATCATACGCTTACAGTATATGAAAAAAATTAGAATTTTATTATCAATTTTTACTCTTTTTGCTTTATTTGTTTCCTGTGATAAGGTTGAGGGTCCCTTCATTGAAAGTATTCCGATTGATACTACAGATACAAATTCAAATATTGTGAAAAGGAAAACGCTGATTCTTGATTTCACAGGACATAGGTGTATTGGCTGTCCGCGTTCGCACAGGGCAATAGACCAGATTGTGGCAAGCTATGGAAACAAAGTTATTCCTGTTGCTATTCACACCGGTTTTTTTGCTGCAACAACTTCTTCATTTCCTTATGATTTCAGAACAAATGTCGGATTATTTTTCGGTGGCGACGGCGCTACTACCAGCGGATATTTTGAAATATTAGAAACACCTGCCGGAGCAGTAAACAGCCTAAAAAAAGAAGATTGCACGACCAATTACGCATCGTGGTCGTCTCTGACAGCGCAGTTTGTAAATACAAACGCTTTATTAAAAATTGAAATAACCAAAAATTTAAGTAACAGCAATCAGGATGTAGATGTTGCTGTAAAAACAACCGCGCTTGAGAGTTTAAATAAAAATCTGCGCCTTGTCGTTTTTGTTATTGAAGACAGTATTATTTCAAAACAAGTAGATGCGGATGCAGATCCTCAGGAAATAGAACATTACGAGCATAAGCATGTGCTGAGAAAAGCACTCAACGGAACATGGACAACGGGTTCGCAAATTGGAGATGTGCTGAGAAGTGGAACTTACAATAAAGATGAGGCAATTAACCGGAATTTTAATTTTTCTTTGACAGGCACAGACTGGAATATCAATTACCTTCACATTGTGGCTTTTGTTTTTGATAACGACACCAAGGAGGTGTTGCAGGTTGAGGAGGCTGGGGTTTGGAATTAATAGACAGTAATTGTTGGTTTACTTCATCGCACGAAGCGAAGTTAGTGTTATCATAAAAGCGAAATTGAACTATGCGCAGAGTTAGCGTTTTGTGCATTTCTTAATCATTCAAGTCAAGAATAATTTTTATATTTTCTTTTACTCTTTCAAAAACTTCTTTTGGTAAGTCTCCTATTTTTTTTATTAATCGTTTATTATCAATAGCTCTTATCTGATCTATCATTATATCACAATTTTCTTTTACTTTTGCTGTCCCTTTTTTCAAGTGAACACGTAATATTTCGCTATCAAGTTGAATATTGGTTGTGATAGGACAAATCAATGTAGATGGATGTATTTTATTTAATAAATCAGTTTGAATTATTAATACAGGTCTTGTTTTTCCAGTTTCAGTTCCATGTCTTGGATCAAGATTTGCAACCCATATTTCATTTTTTTTAATTATCATAATCGTCAAGGTTGTCAAATTCTGCAAGTATTTTCATCGATTCTTTCTGTACTAACATGGATTCGGTCTCTATTTTTTTTGCTAATAATATTTTTCTTTGAAGACGATTATAATATTGCAAAGCTTCATTAATATAACGATTACGTGTTTTTTTTAATCGGATTAATACTTGCTCTGTCTCCTGAAAAATGAATTCGTCAAGTTTTAATGAAAGAGTTTTCATAATTTAAAATATTAAAAATAGTATATTACAAAAGTATATACTTTTTAGGAATATTCCAAATGATTTTGAGTTTTCGAACGGTTGGTGCTAACGGTACCTGCGCTGGCACATGTTTTATTTACCTTAGACCTACCGCCTATGCCCGTAGGGCTTGCGGATTTCAATAAAAATAAAATTGTGCTACGCGCAGTGTTATAGGCATGTTGCTATTTGTCATCATCTTTATTTATTTTTATTGATACACCAATACTTAAAATCATCGTATCATCATTTACATTTACACCTATATTTGATGTACTATTGGTAAAATTGGCTATTTTATTTAAATTTATATTTTTCGAGAAATCCATAAATATCATTATTTTTTTTAATTCATATCCAGTTCCAATTGAATAAACAAAACCATAAATAATTTCATTTAACTTATCGTAATCATGTATTTCTTGAAAAATATTGTCATATTTTATTGTAAAATCAATCCTTGGACCTATCGATATATAAGATACTATTTTTTTTAAAGTATATTTTCCCTTTAATTGAATATTATATGTCAAATAATTTATTTTTGATACTCTTTTTGATTTTCCAATTGGATCTCCATATTCATTAACAAGGGTTACATTAAGCACTCCTCCCTTTTCTATGTAACCTAAGCCAGTTGTAATGTTTAAATATTTTTTATCTAATAAATCGGCATAAGCTTGAAATGAAAAACCAATTCTTTTTTGAAAATCAATTTTGTCTATAAAAAAATTTGAATAATTCCAGTTAATTTGTGATATTGAACCACCTGTCCTAATTCCAAACTGGTCGATAATCTGTGAATTTGATATTTTATAACCAAATAATATTATCAAGATTATTATTTTAAGTTTTTTACTCACTGGTTATGTTTTTATCCTGAATTTTTTTTATCAATTAAATCTTTTTGTCTCGTGATTTTGCAATTGCCTATAACTTACCTTATTCCATCAATAAACCCGTTCTTATTCTGATTCCCTATCAATACTTAAAGCTGCTTCCACCGAGAAATTCTCTTAAAATGGATGTGGGCGGAATTTCGCGTTCGTATTGTTCGGGAACATCTTTGAAAAATGAAAGAAATTTAATCAGGCGCATTGCTTCAGAATATATATCTTCCTGTTGTGGAACTTCACTGAGTAGCGGGACAGCATATCTTTTTAAAACAGAAATTTCATATAAAAGCGCAGAATTAAAAATTGCATCGGCTTCTTCCTGAAAAGGGAATATGTTTTTTTCTTCTCCACGCTTCACGCTTGGCCAGCGTTTTAATGTATCAAGCGCGCTATAACCACGGTATTTAAAATCGCGAATCATACGGCGCAAGAGCCTGTTGTCGGTTGTAGGAATACGGTTATGATTGTCAATAGCTATTTGTGTAAGCGCTGATACGTAAACTTTGTACTTTAATTCATCAGAAATTTTTGATGACAATTTAGGATTTAAGCCATGAATTCCTTCTACAATAAAAATGGAATTGGGTTGCGTTACTGTTTTTTTTCCTGTAAATTGTTTCCGTCCCTGAGCAAAATCAAACTTTGGCAATTCTACTTCTTTTCCATCCATCAGATCAAGCAGATTTTGATTAAACAAATTAATGTCTATGGCTTCAATACACTCAAAATCGTATTCGCCGTTTTCATCGCGGGGAGTATGCTCACGATCTACAAAATAATTATCTAAAGAAATCATCATGGTTTTAAAACCGAGTACCTGTAATTGAATTGAAATTCTCTTGCAGGTAGAGGTTTTTCCCGAAGAAGAAGGGCCTGCCAGCATCACAATGCGTACCTTATCTTTTTTTGCATAAATTTCATCCGCAATTTTGGCAATTTTTTTCTCATGCAGCGATTCTGAAATTTTTATCAATTCGCTTACCTGATTTTGCTGAATAAGCTCATTCATGCAACCCACATTTTCGACCCCTAATATTTGCGCCCAATGTTTGTGTTCTTTTAAAATTTCAAACATTTTTTCTTCTTTATTCTGAAGATCAAGTTCCTCTGGATTTGCCTGCTTATGCAAGCGCAGCAACATGCCCTCGTGATAAGAAACAAGATCAAATGCAGGAATATATTCGGTAGAGGGTAGCAGATACCCATAAAAATAATCAATCGTATCTTCAAGAAAATATACAGAAGTGTACATTATTTTACGATCTTTAAATAGCTTGACTTTATCCCACTGCTTATCGTTTTTATACATTTCAAGTGCTTCATCGTTGGGCATTTCTTCACGTCTGAACGGAATATTCTGTTTGATGATATCCGCCATTGTGGCTTTAATTTTCTTAACATCCGCAGCAGTCAAAGTACCCGAAATGTTTTCAAACTCGCAGTATAAACCTTTAGAAATTGCATGTGAAATTCTTAATGTAGCCTCCGGATAATGAATATAAAAAGCTCTTATCAGGACAAAACATAATGAACGCACACAGGTTCTGTATCCGATAGTGTCTGTTATATCAACAAAACGCACATGTTTTGCTCTGAATATTTCATAGGAAAGTTCCTGTAACTCGTTATTGACAAGGGCTCCGACAACCGGATATTTTAATAACGGTTTTATCTTTTCTGCAACTGCATACAAATCTGTTCCTGCATCAAAATAATATTTTTTCCCATCATTAACACATGTAATAGCAATCTGTTTCTTCATAACTTAAATAAATTTATTTTTTCAAAGATAATTTTTCAGAATTAAAATACAAAAGCATTGTTTTCTTCTTTTGATTTTTTACAATATTGCTTTTCCAATTTAGTTAGAATCCACGTCTTCGAATATTAAATTAATACATGAAAAAACCAACCGCCGATTTTCCGACCGGAGAATGATGATTCATTTTGTAAAGGATAGTTAAATCTGAAAGGTAATGACAGAAATCCGAAATCAAAGGGCAAGGCGCATTCTTTTATTTTAGTAAATACGACAGAACCGCATTTATATTTTACATCACTCACAGATTATAAGGCTGGCTGTGCTTTTTGTAGACAATAATAAAATATTCAATGGCTCGAATACTCAATTGAATTATTCCGGATAATTTTAATTTCTATATTTGTTTTTTATCCTGTAGACAGTCCGGAAATGATATCCGTAAATAGAAAAAGTCACTGCATCTACGAATAAGGCAGGGCGTCTGAAAAAAGTCCAAAGCATGAACCTCCAATAATCTCTGCGACCCCTATTGATGATTCCGATAATTAAAATTGATTTAAAAAAGCCTAGCAGTGCAACCCAATCAAATTTTACCGGGTTCTTATGATTTGGTTTGTAATTGAGCAACAAGTTCCGTATCCTTTTATAATAGGCTTTTGTAGCATATATATCGCGTATAATCTTTTTATGGCCATCAACAAGCACCTGATAATTCATACGGGGAATAAAATTCATTGATGAATCCGTATTGTTCCCTGTTGCATCCGTTGTCAACCTATTTTCAGCTTCCAACCGCTCGTACAGCCTAGTATTTTTAGGCGCATTTAACAAACCCACCATGGCAGAAACAATGCCGCTCTGCTGGATAAAATCTATCTGTCGCTGAAAAACAGATGGCGAGTCGCTGTCAAAACCAACAATAAAACCTGCGGAAACCTGCAAGCCTGCTCTTTGTATTTTCTTTATGCTATCCAGAAGATCCCTGTTCTTGTTAGGTCCTTTATTGCACTCTATGAGCGAATTTTCTTCAGGGGTTTCTATTCCGATAAATACGGAAGTAAATCCGGTTTCAGCCATTAATTTCATAAGTTCGCTGTCGTCAGCCAGATTGATAGAAGCCTGTGTATTGAAAACAAACGGGTAGTTCCGCTCCTGCATCCATTTTTTCATAGCAGGAAGTAATTCGTATTTTATTACCTTTTTATTCCCTGTAAAATTATCGTCAACAATTAATATATTTCCGCGCCATTGCAGTTCATATAATTTTTGCAGTTCATCCAAAATTTGTTCTGTCGTTTTAATTCGAACCTTATGACCGAGCAAAGAAGTGATTTCACAAAATTCACAGGCAAACGGACATCCCCGTGTAACCTGAATATTCATAAAAGCATAATTTTTTCTTGATAATAAATTATAATCGGGAATCGGAGTTGAAGTTATATCGGCAAACATGTCCGTTTTGTATATTCTTTCCGGGTGTCCCTCTTCCAGGTCTTTCAGAAACAAAGGCAAAGTAATCTCCGCCTCATTCAAAACAAGATGATCTATCTGAGGATAATTTTCATAGTCCTGAGTAAACAGAGGCCCTCCGGCAATAATTTTCGTACCTTGTTTAATACATTCATCAATAATTTTATTTACTGATTCTCTCTGTATATACATAGCACTGATGAAAACATAATCGGCCCACTGAATGTCTTTTATTTTAATCGGGATAATATTCAGATCCACCAGTTTTCTTTGCCAGTTAGCAGGCAGCATGGCAGAAACGGTTATCAGACCCAGCGGAGGCATAACTGCTTTTTTTGATATAAAGCGTAATGCATGTTTGAAACTCCAGATAGAATCAGGGTATTGGGGATAAACAAAAAGGATTTTCATAGGCTGTATTTCAATTTTTTTTAGAAGGAATTTAATAAAACAAACAGGTATCACATACAGTTCCGTGATGTTTTTTATATTATCAATATCAGGAATGTGATGAAATTGTACGTGAAACGGAGAAAGAAATCCCTGCGTTCAAAACAGGGAAAAACAGAGAGTCGTATTCTTCATTACAAATCTATATTGCAAAGATTAGTAAAAAAATAGTCGATAAATTATACAATTCCGGATAAAAATTACACAATTCACACATTTTCGAGTGTGTTGCGCCTACCGAAGTATAGAACGATTCCTACTTACCAAACCATTATAAAAATGGGTATTTTTATCCATATTCGTTTATACTTTTTCCTCTGTTTCATGCGTCTTATAAAAAATATTATTCCTATGAAATTGTATATCATAATAGCCCTAACCGCATTGATAATAAATGCACGGGCGCAGCAGCGTGTTATTTTTTTTAATTCTGATAAATATGAATTGCGCTCAGATGCTATTACTACTCTTGATAGAATCATTGAACAAACCTCTGTTTCTAAAAATTATTCCATTAATCTGATTGGTCATACAGACAACACAGGCTCTTATTTTTATAATCAAAAATTATCACAAAAAAGAGCGAATGCTGTTTACGAATATCTCATATCAAAAAATATTTTGGATGAAAAAATACAACGTTCATACATGGGAGAAGCAAAGCCTATTGCCTCAAATGAAAGAGATGATGGGAAAAAAGAAAATCGCAGGGTAGAAGTTTTTGTTTCTATATATGAAAATACATCTGTTGATTTAAATCGTAACGAAAATTTATCTAAGAAAAATATTGCTTCTGCATTTGAAAATGATACGATTCTTCAGTTCCCGAATGGAACGATTCTGGAGTTTGAAGCAGGAACTTTTTTCCCATATAAAATTAAAGATATAAATTTTGAAGTTGAAGAGGTATACTCGCTTTGCGATATGATTAAAAACAATATTACGACCCACACAGAAGATGGAAATTGCCTTATTTCAGGAGGAATGATATTTGTTAAAGCTATAATTGACACAATAGCGATACATCCCGTTAAAGGCAAATTTGTACGCATAAAAGTACCTCTTCAGGCAAAAGTTTTTGATAAAGATATGCAATTATATGTTGCCAGAAAAGATTCAAAAGGTTCCATAAAATGGAAATATGCAAGTGCTGATTTAAGTTATGTTGAAGGGAACAATCGTTATTATGAATTTAAAACAGATACGATGATGGGATTTAATCTCGATAAGCAGTTCATGGCACGATGTGAAGATGATGGTCCGCTTGTTAAAATACCAAGACTAAAGAATGTGAAAATGTATCTGACTTATAAAAGCGAAATTTATTTATCAAAGGGATTTCAAGAAAAAAACAGAGTCTGGTCACTTGCATGTATTGATTCTTCAAAAGTTCCTGTACTAACTGTAACAGGAGAGAAAAAAGGTGTTCCTTATTTTGCGTCTGGTCCCCTTCTTAATCTCAAATATAAAAAAAAGAAAAAAATGTTTGTACTTCCCAAAAAATATTTATTTAAGCGTAAAGATTTCATAAATAAAAATTCAGGTACTCCGGAAACAGAATTGTGTAATAATTTGTTCGAGACTACTCCGAAAACCCCATAAATTAGAAATGCCACTAACCTGCCTGTACTGTCGTTTCGGCAGGCAGGAATATGAACCTGTCTGCCTGACAGGCAGGAACTCAAAAATCCACAAAACATTAAGAATCAATTAATGTGTTTTTTGTGAAATTTTGTGATTTTGTGCTCCAGCCCATCTGTCTGGCAGGTTCGTGGCGAAATGATATTTTCGGAGTAGACTCAACCTATTAAAGAAAATAAAACGGGTATATTTGTAACTCTTTGTTATATTTGTTTTCCTTCAATTATTTAAAACTGATATCTCATGAATAAAAAGGTAAGCGAATTCCGCGACTACAGGGCTAAGATGAATGAAAAAATACTTGCATCCGACAATCTTGTTATTAAAAGAATTTACAATATTGATACAAATTGTTATCAGGAAGGGGCTTTATCCATAAAAATAAAAGAGATGCTGGGGCTTGTGTCTTCAATGGTTTTAAGATGCGATGACTGCGTGAAATACCACCTTGAAAAATGTCATGAGTTGGGAGTAACAAGCGCTGAACTTTTCGAAATTTTTGCTGTGGCAAACCTTGTCGGGGGAACTATTGTTATTCCTCATACACGAAGAGCTCTGGAGTATTGGGAGGCTTTGGGTTGATATTTCTGATGATTCGTCATAAATAATAAGATCTTAAAAATTAAAAATAATTATGGTTGCTGGTTGCAGGTTGGTTTTTACCAAATAACCTGCAAATTGCAACTTGCAACCAAATATTAAAATTACTTTCAACTAAAAATACCGAATAACTATTTTTCTTAATGAATTTGCTTGCTTCCCTGCATTTGTTAAATTTGTGGCAAAATAGTGTTTGTCCAAACACTGATATTATGGACAGATATTTAATATCTGAAGTTACGCAAAATGTTTTTTTATCAGTCGGAAGCTCGAAGTTCGAAGCTCGAAGCCAGTAGTTGGAAGCTGTTTCAACTTCTAACTTCTGACTTCTGACTTCAACTTCAATTTCCACAATTTGCGGAACATCAGTTAAAAAATACAAAATGATGCAATAAATAATGGATGAACAAATAAAAATAATGATTGTTGACGATCACGAGATTTTCCGCAGCGGATTGAAAATGGTTATCAATAAACTTAAATTTGCGAAAGTTGTATCAGAAGCATCGAATGGAAAAGAATGTCTTTCAATTCTCAGCGAAAATAATCTTCCTGATATTGTGCTTATGGATATTCAAATGCCTGAAATGAACGGGATAGAGGCTACACGAGCAGCATTGGAAATGTACCCAAATCTTAAAATTGTCGCTCTTACAATGTTTAATGAAGACGAATATGTAGAAAGCATGATTGACGCAGGAGTAAAGGGATTTATTCTGAAAAATATAACAAAAGAAATTTTTGAAAAAGCTTTGCTGGCAATAAATAAAGGAAATAACTACTATTCCGAAGAACTCTGGTCTTTTTTTACAAAAAGGCTCACCCATGAAGACAAACCTTCGCTGGGAGAAGATTTGAAGCTTACACGAAGAGAAGTTGAAATCCTGAATCTGCTTTTAGAAGGGCTCAGCAACAAAGAAATTGCAGACAGACTTTTTGTAAGCGAGCGCACCATAATCGGACATAAATCAAATTTGTTATCAAAAACAGGATGTAAAAGCACCGTTCATCTTCTTGCATACGCCATAAAAAATAAACTCATTGAAGTCAACTAAACTTACAAAGTCTGACATTAAAAAAACATTAAATTTTCCTAATGAAACGAGTAATTAACAAGTACCCCCTAAAAAATTCTTACGCCCTGTTAATTACTTTTTTATTTTGTATATTTTCCATAAATTCTTTTTCTCAAAAAAACTCGAAATCATCTAATGACAGTAGTTTTGTGAAAAAAAAATCGCCCGGCAAAGCGATGATTTTTTCTTTAATTCTTCCCGGATCGGGTCAGGTTTACAACAAGAAAATTTGGAAAGTTCCGATAATATATTTAAGTTTAGGAACTTTAATCTATTACGCTGATAAAAATCAGAATTATTATCAGCGTTTCAAGAGGGCATACCTCTTCCAGTCTGATACATTGAGCAGCACCATAAGTGAATTTGCTGGTGTTTCAAATGATCAGTTGCTGTATTACAGAAAACAATACAGGCGGAACAGAGATCTTTGCATATTAGGAATCACGGTTGTTTACATCCTCAATATTATTGATGCCAATGTAGACGCAAATCTTTTTGATTTCGATGTAAGCGACAATTTATCCATGAGATTAGAACCCGGGATAATAGATTATAATAATAAAAACAACACAATCGGTTTGCGATGTGTAATTAAATTTTAAAATTTTTATAACATGAAAAAATACATTTTGCTTATAGTTTTGATAGTGCAGGGGCTTTTTGTAATTGCCTCAACTTCAAAAGACACTACCCATCAGAATAATAAAACGGACAATTCTCAAATTATTGAAACCATAGACAGTCTCCTGAATAATTACTATGTTAAAAATGTTATAAAATCACAATTTAAAGAAGATGAATTTTACTATGTAAAAGATACATTTATAGATTTTCCGGACTCTATTTATGTTGAACGAATAAAAAGAATGAACTCTCCTATGGATTTCTCATTCAACGAAGAAGTTAAAGCATTTATTGATCTTTATGCAAAAAGACGCAGAAATCTGGTTGGAGTTATGCTTGGTCTTTCTGATTATTATTTCCCGATTTTTGAGCAGCAATTAGATAAAAATAATCTCCCTTTGGAGCTTAAATACCTTCCTGTTATTGAATCGGCTTTAAATCCCCGTGCGGTTTCACGTGCCGGCGCAACAGGTTTGTGGCAGTTCATGTTTTCTACCGGAAAAATGATGGGGTTAAAACAAACTTCTTATATTGATGAAAGACGCGACCCTGTAAGATCAACAACGGCTGCATGCAAATATCTTGGACAACTTTATAAAATTTATGGCGATTGGATGCTTGCAATAGCTGCATACAATTGTGGTCCGGGAAATGTGAATAAAGCAATCAAACGAACCAATGGTAAATTAAATTACTGGGATGTTTATTATTATTTACCAAAAGAAACCAGAGGATATATTCCTGCATTTATTGCTGCAAATTATGTGATGACTTACTATAAAGAACACAATATTGTTCCGCAAAAAATAGAATTGTTTGCAACAGATACAATGCATGTAAATGATTTGCTTCATCTGGAACAGGTTGCACTGGTACTGAATGTTGATATTAACCTGTTACGCGATTTAAACCCCCATTTTAAAAAAGATGTTATTCCTGCAGCTGTTTCAGATGCGTACGCTCTTACAATTCCTGCTGAAAATGTGAATAAATATATTGAATATAAAGATTCTATCTTTGCTTTCAGAGATTCCGTTTATTTCAATCCGAAAAAAATTTATTACAAACCGGGTGATGCTAACTCGAATGATTACTCCTTACTTACAAAGGTTTTTTATACTGTTAAATCGGGCGATAAACTCAGTTTAATTGCCCGTTGGTTTAATGTGGAACAAAGTGAGTTGAAACAATGGAATAAAAAAATCAAAAAAGGAGTGAGGTCAGGACAGCAAATAGCTATTTATGTTCCTAAAGATAAAGTAGACGAGTATAAAAAATTAAATGCAATGAATTTTACGCAAAAGCAACAATTTGCAGTAACAAATTCTTATACAAATAAGCAATCGGCATTTAAACCAAAAGACGAAAATAATACAGCAAAAAAGACTCCTGTGATTTCTAAAGAAGAAAAAGAAAAGAAAGAAGCAAAAGAAAAAGAAATTGCAGAATTATCGAAAGTTCTTAACAGTATTGACAATCCCGAATCGGCAGATTCTACGGAAATTGCAACAGCAGATTCTTTGGCTAATAAATCAAATAAACTTACAAGCTCTGATAATATAGCAGAAGTAAAAGAAAACGATACCCAGCGTGATTATTTCTTTTATACGGTTCAGTCTGGTGATACGATATGGTCTATTGCAAAAAGTTTTTCTCAGGTTACAAGAGACCTGATGCAGTATAATAATTTAACCGAGGCTGATGTAATTTCTCCCGGACAAAAAATAAAAATTAAAAAAACAGACAAATAGATCGGTTTAAACCGGTTTTTTTACGCTTTAATTTATTTTTGAACAGTAAAATATTTTAAAATATGCTGATGAAGCCCTTTAAAATACTGCTTTTTATGGCTTCTTTGTTTATTATTATTTCTGCGCTTTATTTTATTTTTCCTGCATCAGGGATAAATGTTACCGAACAATTCTCCTTAAAATTTATAACTCCTGATGATTTTGTAAAAAAAGAACGCAACGCCTATGCAGATATCAGTCATGTATTAAAAATTCATAGCCTTCTAACGGATACCGCATTATCAGTTCCCGCAAAGGAAGACATTCAACACACTCTTTTTTCTTCCATTACTGATACGATAAAGAAGAAAGCTTTTCAGCCAGTTTCCGGAAGCGATAAACTCATCCTCCCTTCTTCAAAAACAAATTTTAATATAGACAGTTTAAAGTTAAGTCTTCAAAAAATTGAGTATCCGGATGGTTCGGTAAACCCTTTAAGCACTTTTTTCTCTGAACTTATTTCACGCAATAAAGAAAATGAACCTATACGAATCATGCATTATGGCGATTCACAGATTGAGGGAGACCGGATTTCTTCTGTACTTCGAAACCGAATGCATGCATATTTCGGAGGAAGCGGACCAGGTCTTGTACCCGCTACGGTTGACAATCTTATTTCATTAACCGTATTGCATAATTCCTCGAACAACTGGAAAATATTTAAAAAATGCGGATTTAATCAGCGATATGCAGAGCATAAAAAATACGGAGCACTGCTTAACTTCTCCCGTTTGATTCCCGTTTCAACAAATGATACAAATACCGTTCAGGGATGGTTGTCTCTTAAGAAATCGCCTTATTGCCTTGAAAGCGTTAAAAAATTCAAACAGTGTCGTCTTTTTTGCGCAAATAATAAAAAAGCGGCAAGCGTAGAGTTGTATAGCAAAGGGGTTTTGCTGGATAAAAAATATATCCCTGCTGAAAATCATTTTTCAATTCTAAAATTTACATTTGAAGAAACACCGGAAGAAACGGTTTTTAAATTCAAAGGAACAGCCTGCCCCGATGTATATGGTATAGCGCTGGATGATGAAACCGGAATTGCTGTAGACAATGTAGCAATGCGAGGTAGTGCCGGACTTGAGTTTACAAAGACAGACATGGAGTTCTTGAAAGAAATGTATCAGCGGCTGAATGTTAAACTTGTAATATTACAATTTGGAGTAAACATAGTCCCCAATATTTCTAGCAACTATTCTTTTTATGAAGATGGTTTGTACAGCCAGCTTGCATCACTGAAAAAAATATGTCCCGACCTTTCTATTCTTGTTGTTGGAGTCTCAGATATGTCGCGCAGAATAAACGGAAATTATGCTTCCTATCCGAATGTTGAATTAATCCGCGATGCACAGAAAAGAGCCACGTTTAAAGCCGGATGCGCTTTCTGGGATTTGTATGAAGCAATGGGCGGACGCAATTCTATGCCCAGTTGGGTATTTACAAAACCACAGCTTGCAAGGACAGATTTTACCCATTTCACAAACAAAGGAGCCGGTATTGTTGCAGATTTACTCTATAATGCAATGATTTTTGATTACCTCGACTATGTTAAAAAGGGCTTGCCTATTGAAGAAGCACGAAAATAATCTTTTTCCCTTCTTGTTTATTTCGTCAAAACCTGCATTTTAATCTATGAAATCCAATTTCGTTTTTCAACGTTCGTTTCTGTATTTTCACATAACCAAAATGTAAATAAATATAATTTGTTTGGATACGTCATAGGATGCAGCCTATATTTGTTCTAACAATAAAACGAAAAATAATAATATGGTAGAACAAAATAACAAAAATAAATCCAGAAAAAAGTGTAATAAATAAATTTTAAAAAATATACAATTATGAAAACGATAAATATAATATTAACAATACTTGCAGTAGCTGCAATCGTTAATGTCCATGCAAATCCTGTTTCTTCAAAAGGGAAAAGCCTTCCTTCAATAAATTGTCTTATTCAAGTAAAAGAAATGTCATCTTTTATGGCTGAAAATGAAAAGAAAGAAGCTCTTAATAAAATTTGTCAGTATTATGCAGTTGGTAGTTTTTCAAAAGAAATGCTATTGGAATACACAAATATGATTGTTCAGGCACAATTCAATGTTGAAGCAATTGCTTACGCTGCGAAACTTACTTCAGAAGCGGACGACTATGCTGAAATTTTTAAAGGTATTGCAAAAACTGCAGCTGAAACAAACAATGATGGTTCTATTTTTAAAGAAGTGTTGGATTTAATGTTTGTTGCTTACCAGAAAAATAGCAAATGAGTTGAAATTTTTTAATTGCGGGAGGCAGTTTTTAGAACTGCCTCTTTTTTTTGAAATGCAGTGAATCTCCGTAATCCTGAGCAATCTCTTCTCCAGCAGAATTTACCACTTTTTTAATATACACTACGCTTTCTTCTTCATCCTGAAAAACTCCGGGTTTATTTTCATATAACATATAATTATCACGGTATTTTAACGGAGTTAAATTCGGCATTAAAACATTCGCTCCTGCTAAAAGTCCCTTTTCTCGACCCTCCGGATCAATTGATTGAAGGGCGGTTGTAGAAGCAATATTAATGTCTTTCATCAGAATTCTCAGAATTGCGATCATTCTTAAAGATAAATCAAATCTGTCTTTAATTGGTAATAATGATTCACGATATTGATACAATGGTGTGTCTTCATGCTCTATGTAGGGTCCCATTCCAACCATATCAATATCCAGATTTTTCATAAAAAGCAAATCATCTGCAAGATTTTCAAAAGTCTGAAATGGCAGACCAATCATAACACCTGTTCCGGCTTGATATCCTATTCTTTTTAATACTTGAAGACATTTCAGGCGTGCTTCATAATCATGAAGTTTATTATTTGGATGAAGTGTTCGATATAGCTCTCTGTCTGAACTTTCAATCCTAAGCAAATATCTTTGCGCTCCTGCATTGTACCATTCTCTGTATGTTTCCTCAGATTGCTCTCCCAATGATAGCGTAACACGAAATTGTTCTTCTGAAATATTTTGAATTTTTTCTAAAAGGCGGGTTATTCTCTTTGTAAAAGCAAAATTGCATAACTCGCCTGATTGAATTACAACACTTGAAAATTGGTTGGACTTTGCAAATCTTATTACTTCTACAACTTCTTCGTCAGGAATATTGTATCTTTTTGTATTATTATTTTCTGCTCTAATTCCGCAATAAAAACAGTTTTTTCCGCATATATTTGATAATTCAATAAGACCGCGAAGGTACACTTTTTTCCCGACAAATTGTTCTTTTACAGCGTTGGCTTTCTGCAATAAAACATCCTGCTCTTCTTTTGTTTTAACAGTGAGGAGTGTTACGATATCTTCCTTTGTGAGGTTTTCTTTTTCTACTATTTCTTGAATGGGAAGCATTAATGATTTTTTTATTAGGTAGTGTCAGCAAGAAAACTCGTGTTTTTTCTTGCTGACACTAGGTGGAAAACGATGCCAGTGTTCTTTCATAAATGCCCTGGGTAAATGCAATCATCATTCCGTAATTGGTAACAGGAATTCCGGCATCAATAGCAGGTTTCAGGCGATTTAACACTTGCTTTTTGGTAAAAACACAACCCCCGCATTGTATTACCAGTGCATATTCTTTGATGTTATTTTTTAAATTTCCAAAACCGCTGATAAATTCAAATTCCAGATTTTTTCCGGTAAATTTACTAAGCCAGTTGGGAATTTTATGCCTTCCTATATCATCGCAGCTCACATGATGTGTACAGCTTTCCAGAATTAAAATTTTATCTCCTTCTTTTAGATGAGATATTTTAGGTGTGCCAGCAAGATAGGCTTCAAAATTTCCGCGCAAACGTGCAAATAAAATACTGAAGCCAGTAAGAGGAATTTCTTTTGGAACTATTTTATCAATTTTCGCAAATGCCTGGCTGTCGGTAATGACAATCCGTGGTTTAATTTTTGTTTTTAAAAAATCTTCTAGCTCTGTTTCCTTAAGAACTACATTAATGCAATTATGATCCAGCACATCTCGAATGGCCATTACCTGTGGTAAAATCATTCTTCCATCCGGAGCTTCGCTGTCAATAGGTGTTACAAGTATAACAATATCTTTGTCATTGATCAATCCATCAAATAAGGCAATGTTCTGATATGAAGTCTGAGGTATTGTTAATTTCAGCAAGCCAACAACAGCATCCATATTCTCATTTTCGACAGAACTGAAGTCCAAAACATCTGCCTTACAAATAAAGTCTATTTCTTTCAAAGTAGATTTCTGAAGAGTTTGAATATCTTTTTTATTATGAATAATTAAAAAGGGTATTTCATACTCATTAAACATGCGGATCAGGTTGATTTCGTATTCTCCGAAATTATTTTCAGCTATTAAAAGTACTGCACAATCAACAATTTTAACAAGCTCCATTGTTTTACGAATCCTTTTTTCACCCAGAGCCCCGATATCATCAATACCGGCAGTATCTACAATAATTGCAGGACCAATTCCAAAAATTTCAATGGATTTTTTTACAGGATCAGTTGTAGTCCCGGCAACATCAGATACTATAGCAACCTCAGAACCAGTAATTACATTGATAAAAGAACTTTTTCCGACATTTCTCCGACCGAAAATTCCTATATGTGGTTTTTGATCTTTTCCTTTGGGCATAGTAGTATATTTATTATTATTGACTGTATCATCGCCCCATGGGGCGATGTTACGGTCATATCATGGGGCGATGTTACGGTCATATCATGGAACGATTCTACAGGCTACAAATTTATCAAAAGAAAATTCAAAAATTTGCAACATAAATGGAATTATTTTATATTTGAAGCTATTTAACATAGCAATTTTCTTATTTTAACTTATTATAAGCCCAATAACCATTTAACATTTTCATTTATGAAAATCAAAGGAACTGCTGTAAGATCAATAAATGACTTTATCCGTAAACGCTTTCCTGAAGAATATGAAAAGTGGATAAGCTCCCTACCGGAAAGCTCCAGATATATTTTTCAAAACCCTATTTTTGTAACTAATTGGTATCCGCTCAATGAAGCCTGCATAATTCCTACAGAAACTGCTGCAAAATTGTTTTTTGAAAATGACGTTATAAAAGCAGGATATGAATCGGGTAAGTACAGTGCCGAGTCTGCACTAAATGGAATTTATAAGATTTTCATAAAAGTATCATCCCCAAATTTTATTATTAAGAGAGCAGGTATTGTTTTCGGTTCTTATTTTGAACCCAGCAATATTACTGTTGTTGAGAATCTATCAAAAAGTGCGGTTGTTCATATTTCTAATTTTCCGGAAATGAATATTGTTGTTGAACAAAGAATTCATGGCTGGATGTTTCAGGCAATTACTATGGCTGGGGCTAAAAATCTTAAAATAGGTATAACACAATCTTTGACAAAAGGAAATGAAGTAACAGAGTACATTATTAATTGGGATTAAAAACATTGAAATGGTAAACAAAGAATTAATTAAAATCATTGATGTTGATAAGGAAAAATGTGTAAACTGCCATGTTTGCATTAATGCATGCCCTGTAAAATATTGTAATGACGGTAGCGGAGAATCCGTTACTGTAAACAAAAATCTCTGCATCGCTTGCGGGCACTGCCTTTCTGCATGTACGCACGATGCCCGTTATTATTTTGATGATTTCGACCTTTTTATGAGTGATTTAAAAAAGGGAGAGAAAATTGCTTTAATTGTCGCACCATCTGTTGCTGCAAATTTTCCGGGAAAATTTTTACAGTTAAATGGATGGTTTAAAAGTATTGGAGTGGATGTTATTTTTGATGTCAGTTTTGGCGCAGAACTTACAGTTCCGTCTTATATCAATCATATTAAAAAAAATAATCCCCAGACTGTAATTGCACAACCTTGTGCTGCAATTGTTACCTATATTGAAATTTTCAAACCTGAATTGATCAGTTTTCTTGCACCTGCTGATAGCCCCATGCTGCATACCATAAAAATGATTAAAACTTTTTACGAAGCATACAAAAACCACAAAATTGCTGTTATTTCTCCCTGTCTTGCCAAGAAAAGAGAATTTGAAGAAACTGGTTTGGGTGAATACAATGTGTCTTATAAGTCTATTGATAAATATTTGAAAAATAATAATATCTCTTTAAATAAATTTGATAAAGTTGATTACGATAATCCACCTGCTGAAAGAGCTGTCCTATTTTCCAGTCCTGGTGGTTTATTACAAACAGCAGAACGCTGGATTCCAGAAATTAGAAATAAAACGAGAAAAATTGAAGGAATTCATACTATTTATGACTATTTGGACAATCTTCCCAGAATGATTCTGGAACGAAAATCTCCCTTGTTAGTGGATTGTCTGAATTGCGAAAAAGGGTGCAATGGAGGACCTCTTACTCTTGCTAAGGATAAACCTGTTGATGAAATTGAATATTATATAAGCAAGAGAAATGAAGATATGCGGCAATATTATTCGAATCTCTCTTCTAAGGAAAATAAAGAAAATGTAAAATTAATTGAAGAAGAAATTAATAAATACTGGAAAGAAGGTCTCTATGACAGGGAATATGAAAATCTTTCTGAAAATTTTAATTTAGATACACCAAACCCTTATGAACTTCAGGAAATTTATCGCAAAATGCATAAATATACTGAGGCTGATATTTATAATTGTTCCTCTTGTGGTTATGGGCGATGTGATAAAATGGCATTTGCTATTTTTAATGGTTTGAACAGACCTGAAAATTGTCATTTTTACTTGTCATCAGAAGGTGAAATTGCGCATCGTGAAACAGAAGAGAGTCAGAAACATTTGCAGAATATTCTGAATACTATGATTGAGGGATTTCTTCAAATTGATAATAAAGTCAGACTGGTTGATGTAAACCCAGCACTTAAACAATTACTCAAAATAGATTCTTTTGAAGGAAAAACACTGTACGACTTTTTAAACGAAGACAATAAGAAAATTTTGAGTCAACAGATTGCTCTGCGCTCACAAAATAAAAACAGTACCTATGAATTAATGCTTACTGCCTCAGATGGCAACGAAGTATATTGTATTGTTAATGCTACTCCGCTTTTTGATAAACAAGGCGAAAAATCCGGATCATTCGCTATTTTAACAGATATTACAGATCGCAGAAAAGCAGAGATAGAACTTCAGAATTCACGGGATGAACTCGAAAGACGAGTTATAGAGCGAACACAGGAGTTATCTGAAATGGTTGAAGAATTAAAAGTTTCTAATGATGTGATTGAAACATATAATCTGGAACTTGAAAATCTATCCATTGTTGCCAGCAAAACATACAATGGCGTTTTGATTATGGATCATGCCGGTATTCTTGAATGGTATAATCATGGCTATACGAACATGTTTGGCTATTCTTATGATGAGTATTTAATTAACAAGGGAAAAAGTTTTACAACAATTCTTACAGATCATTCTGCATCAGAAGCACTTGTTAAATGTACTTCAACAAAGCAAACGCTTATTTTCGAATCCCCCTGCCCTACAAAAAACAGAAGTTTTATCTGGGCACAAATTACCCTGACTCCGATTCTTGATGACGCAGGAGACATAACAAAGCTTGTTGCAATCTGTTCAGATATATCCGAACTAAAAGCGGCAGAAGAGGAAATTCATGTTCAGAACGAAGAAATAACTGCACAAAGAGATTCTATTGAAGAAAGGGCAAGAGAACTAACAGAAGCACTGGATCAGTTACAGAAATCGCAGGAAAAACTAATTGAATCTGAAAAAATGGTCGCACTGGGTCAATTGATTTCTGGCGTTGCACATGAAATTAATACACCACTGGGTGCAATCCGTTCGTCTGTTGGAAATATATCAAACACCCTACAGCAAATACTTACAAAATTGCCCGATTTTTTCAGAATGATAACAGAGACTGAAAAAAACGATTTCTTCATGCTTCTTGAAAAATCTATAGAAAATAAACCTGCACTGACATCAAAAGAAGAAAGGACACATAAAAGAAAACTTGTCCATATTCTGGAAGAAAATAATATTTCAACCCCTGATGAATTTGCCGACACATTAGTAGACATGTGTATTTATGAAGATATTACTCCTTTCTTTGAGCTTTTGAAATCTAAAGAAAGTATTCAAATATTACAGATGGCATACAAACTTTCAGGATTGTTGCGAAGCAGCCAGACCATTAATACTGCAGCAGACAGGGCGAGTAAAATTGTTTTCGCATTAAAAAACTTTGCGCATTACGACAACTCTGGAGAGATGATCAAATCAGATATTATTAATGGCATTGAAACAATCCTTACTCTTTACTATAACCAATTAAAACATGGTGTTACAGTTGTAAGAAATTATGAGGAAATTCCAATGATATTATGCTACCCCGATGAGCTCAATCAGGTCTGGACAAATTTGATTCACAATGCGCTTCAGGCGATGGAAAATAAAGGAACATTAACCATTGACGTTTACATTAAAAATGATAATCTTATTGTAAGTTTTACCGATTCTGGAAAAGGTATTCCTCCAGAAATACAGAACAAAATATTTAACCCGTTTTTTACAACAAAACCTCAGGGAGAAGGTAGTGGGCTTGGCTTAGATATCGTACGACGAATAGTAGAAAAACATAAAGGAACGATTTCTTTTAACAGCGAACCAGGGAAAACAACATTTACAACAATCATGAGTGTTAATTAAAAAAACAATTTATGTCAAAAAATGTAATTTTGTGTGTTGATGATGAAAAAATAATTCTAGATAGTCTGAAAACACAATTAAAAGAAAAATTTGGAAATGATTTTTCGTATGAAACTGCAGAGAATGCAAATGATGCAGAAGAAGTGCTGAATGAGCTTACTACAGAAGGATGCAATGTTCTTATTATTGTTTCAGATTGGCTTATGCCAGGGATTAAGGGGGATGAATTTCTGATTAATATTCATAAGAAATTTCCCGGCATTGTTAAAATAATGCTAACAGGACAGGCAAAAGAAGAAGCTATAGAACGTGCAGTAAAAGAAGCAAATCTGCATAAATGCCTACATAAGCCATGGACAGCAGATGAATTATTTGAAACAATAAAAAGCGGTATTCATAAATTATGAAAAAGAAATCTGTAATTCTCTGTATTGATGATGAAAAAATGGTTCTCAATAGTTTGAAAATTGAACTAAAGGAGAACTTCGGAGAACATCATAATATTGAATTAACTGAAAACCCGGAAGAGGCTGTAGAGATTTTCAACGAGCTTGTAGAAAGCGGTGTTGAAATACCCTTAATTATTTCTGATTATGTGATGCCAAATATTAAGGGCGATGAATTGCTTAAACGATTTCATGAAATTTCTCCAAAAACTCTAAAAATAATGCTGACAGGGCAAGCCACTACTGAAGGGGTTACCAATGCAGTAAACTGGGCGCGTCTTTACAGGTATATTTCCAAACCTTGGGTTGCTGAAGATCTTGCAATGACCGTGCGTGAAGCAATCAAGAGTTATTTTCAAGATCAAAAACTTGAAAAACAAAATGAAGAATTAAAACAAATCAATGAAGAACTAGAACAACGCGTTTACGACCGAACTCTCGAAATTTCAGAAAAAAATATCATTCTTGAAATTCAAAAAAATGAATTAGGGATAAGAAATAAAAATATAACAGACAGCATTATTGCTGCAAAGCGCATACAACAAGCATTGCTCCCTTCAGAAAATATTTTAAAAACTTATTTCTCCGACTATTTTATATTTTTTAAACCAAAAGACATTGTCAGTGGAGATTTCTACTGGGTAAGGCAATTTGAATCTTTAATCATAATTGCTGTTGCAGATTGTACAGGACACGGAGTACCCGGAGCGTTGATGAGTATTTTAGGAATTTCATCTTTAAATGAAATAATCAACAATTATTCCGATGAAGAGATACGACAGATAAAAGCCTGCGACATTTTAAACAGGTTAAAAGAAAAAATCATCAGTGCCTTTATGCACACGAATAAAGCGAATGAAAATAAAGAAGGCATGGACATTGCCTTGTGCATTATTGATTTGAATAAAAATTCGCTTCAATATGCAGGTGCTTTTAATCCTCTTTGTATTGTTAGGTTTGATGATTATGCTTCAGGTAGTTTTCATGAAGTTGTTGCCGATAAAATGCCGGTAGGTTATCATACTGATGAAAAAACAAATTTCAAAAACAATATTATTTCTTTGTCTAAAGGCGATATAATATATCTTTTTTCTGATGGCTATGCAGATCAGTTTGGGGGCGCTTACAATAAAAAGTTTATGAAAAAGAAATTCAGAGAGCTTCTTTCATTTATTTCGAATAAACCCCTAAATGAACAACAAGAGATTCTTGAACTTACTTTGACTGAATGGATGGGAGAATTTCCTCAGATTGATGATATTCTTGTTACCGGGATAAGGCTCTAATTAATAATACAAATCCCGTTTTCCCTGTTTTAATAATTCCAATTTATTTTTTAAACCCGATTTTATTTCGTCATTTAACTGCTCAATATTTTTTTCAATTACATGCCAGCCTTTATTTTTTGTAGCTTCTGGAGCATAGTCCAGCAGATATTCTGCGAGCGTAAGAATTGCATTGGGAGTACAATAGCGTTTTATAAACCCAGGTACTGAAAACTCCATAAAATGTTCTCCTGTTCTTCCCAAGCGATAACAAGCGGTACAAAAAGAAGGTAACATGTCTTGTTGGAGCAACTCATCAATGATTTCATTCAATGACCTGTCATCGTTAATACGAAATTGTCCTTTGTTTAAGTTCTGTTCCTGATTTAAATTTTTTGAATAGCTTCCCAATTCAAGTTTTGTTCCACCATCAATTTGTGAAACGCCAAATTGTATGACTTCATTTCTGAGTTTTGCAGGTTCACGCGCTGTAAGAATCATCCCTGTATAAGGAACTGCAAGCCTTAAAATGGCAATCAGCTTAATAAAATCCTCATCTCTTACAAAATATTTTTCTCCCATTTGAAGCATTGAAGCGTCTTTAATTCTTGGAAATGAAATTGTATGCGGACCCACATTGTAACATGCTTCCAGATGATTCGAATGTCGTACCAATGCTAAAACTTCATATCTCCAATCGTATAATCCAAACAATGCGCCAATCCCGACATCATCCAGACCAGCTTCCTGAGCACGGTCAAGAGCTGTTAATCTGTAAGAAAAATCTGCTTTTTTTCCACGCAGGTGATAGGTTTTGTATGCCTCCGAATTATAGGTTTCCTGAAAAATCTGATATGTGCCAATACCTGATTCTTTGATAATTTTAAAACCATCAATATCCAAAGGTGCTGCATTGATATTTACACGCCTGATTTCTCCATTATTTTTTTTAACAGAATAGGCTAATTTAACAGTGTGTACAATGTATTCCGGGTTGTATTGTTCGTGATCTCCATAAACCAAGACAAGGCGCTTTTGTCCATTATCTTCAAGCGCTTTAATTTCATTCACAATTTCTTCATCATTGAGTGTTTTTCTCTCAGCATTTGTGTTAGAAGACCTAAACCCGCAATACGTGCAATTATTTGAACATTTATTTCCGATATAAAGGGGCGCAAAAAGAACAATTCTGTTTCCGTAAATTGTACGTTTTAACTCGCGTGCGCCTTCTTTGATTTCATTAATTAATTCTGGATCTGTAGCATTAATAAGCACTGCAACTTCTTCAAGGGTTAAGCGTTTTTTGGAAAGAGATTTTGTGATAATTTCTCTTACTCTTTCTTTGCTTGATTTTGTTGTATTTATATATTCCCATATTTCTTCCGGATCAATGAATGGTCTCATTGCTTCATCGGCAATTTTATATTTTTCAGGTGTGAATTTCATAGGATTTTCTTGTGGCAATTAAGAGATTGTTTGATTTTATATGGGGAGAGATATAGTAAATATACTTCCCTCTCCCGGTTTACTTGAGACATCAATTTTTCCATTGTACAATTCTACTATTTTTTTTACAATTGAAAGCCCGAGACCTGTTCCGGAAATGTTACGTGTGTTTACATTTTTTATTCTTACAAAATCATGAAACAATTTTGCAAGATCATCTGTACTCATTCCAATACCTGTATCTTCAACTACAATATTAATAAAAGAATCTTGATCTTTTACATTTATATTAACATGTCCTCCTTCTTTATTGTATTTAATAGCATTTGAGATCAGATTATTAAAAATAATTTCGATTTCTTGCCTGTCTGCCTTTAGTCTCAATGATTCCGGAGCATCGAAATACAATTTTACATTTTTTTGTAATGCAAGCGGTTCTAATGTATCAATAGAAAATTTTGCAATTTCGTAAATATCTACTTCTGCCAACTCACGGGTTTTTTCTCCAGATTCAATTTTCGTCAAATCCAGTAAATCGCTTATCAGATGCCGCATTCCCTTCATTCGTATCAAAGAACGATCAATCATCTCCATATAATCTTCAACATTATCTCCTACCTGTTTTTCCTGTAACATACGCAGGTAGCCTTCTACAGCATTAATTGGAGACTTCAATTCATGAGACAAAACAGAAAGAAACTGAAATTTTACCTGCTTGTCTTCATCATTCATTTTTTGTGTCATCCTTTTAAGAAAAAGATGCTTTGTAATGCCTTCCATAGCAGCTTTCAGTTCCGTTGGAGTAAATGGTTTCGGAACAAAATTATAGGCTCCATTTTTTGTTGATTTAACTGCAAGTTCAAGCGAGGCATAGCTTGTAATCATCATCACCATAGCATCGTACTTGTTTTTGTTGATATACTCAAGCACTTCCACTCCCTCAATACCGGGCAGTTTATTATCAAGGAGAATAATATCCATCTGCTCTTTGTTTATGATTTCAATTGCTTCCTCCCCTGTAGCAGCTTCAATCAGGTCGAAACAAAAATCTTCATCCATAAAGGGAAATCCCACACTGAAATTTTTTAGTATCCTTATGATTCCTGAACGGATTCCGGGTTCATCGTCTACTACTAATACTTTGAGCTTTTTCATAATTGTAGAATTTTAATATTATTTGTTGCAGGTTGTTTGTTGTTGCAGGTTGTTTGTTGCATTTCGACACTTCGGCAAACTCAGTGTGGCGCTCCGCTCAATGCCCAACCTGTAACTTGTAACTTGCAACTTGCAACAGGATATCATCTATTATATACTTCTTTTTATAGTTTCAATAATTTATTAATTTCTTTGTGCAGTTGATCCTTTCGGATACCTTTCTCCATATACGTGTCGGCTTTTATCCACTGCCGTTCATTTTGGGAGTCTAAACCAAAAACAAGACCTGTTTCTGCTGTTACTGCTGTTGCGATAATAACAGGAACATCAGGGTATTTTTTCTTGAGCTTATAGCTTAGAATAAAACCACTGTCTTTGTTATCCATCATTAAGTCGAAAATGGCAAGATCAGGTTTATTTTTTTCAAGATAATCCTCTGCCTCCTTCTGACTTTGAACAGAGCAAACATTAAATCCGAAGCTCTTCACATTTGCTTCCATCACACTGAGCTGATCGGTATCGTCGTCAGCGATCAGTATTATTTTTTCTTTTGTTTTCATATACTTTGTATTACAAGATTACTACTATGGGACTGTATCATCGCCCCATGGGGCGATGTTACGGTCTCATATGGCGATGTTACAATCCCATGGGACGATGTTACAGTCTAGTGGGTATTTTTATTTTAAAACTTGTTCCTGTTTGTCCGCATTGAGGGTCACAATTTGATGTTATATTTATATCTCCTTTATGCATTTTTACAATTCCATAGCAAGTGGGAAGACCTAATCCTGTTCCTTTTCCTGGAGATTTTGTTGTGAAAAACGGTGTGAAAATCTTATCCATATTTTCTTTAGAGATTCCGGTTCCGGTATCGCTGATTGTAAAAATCACAGTATTGTTTTCCTGCTCAATTTTAATTTTCAGTATTCCCCCATCGGGCATTGCCTCAATTGAATTTTTGATAAGATTCGATAATACCTGTACCATTTGTTCTTTATCGAGTTCTGCTCCTGAATTGCTCAAAATAATTTCTTTTTCGAGTTTAATATTTTGGGGGATTATTATTGCATGAAGACTTGTGTTGATCAATTCATTCAAATCTACAGGTTCATATTTTACCTGATTGTTTCGTGCAAAATTTAACAAACCTCCCACGATATTTTTGCATCTCCCGGCTTGTTCTGCTATTAGCTGTAAGTCTTTTTTTGTTTGTGAGTCAATGGGACATTCTTCTAATAAAATATTGCTATACATAATAACAACACCCAGCGGATTGTTGAGTTCATGAGCGATACCGGCAGACAATTGTCCCATGTGTGCAAGCTTTTCTGATTGCTTAAGTGCCTGCTGAATGGAAACAAGCTTTTCATTTGAAACCGCAAGTTCTTTAACAGAATTATGAAGTTTGCTTATTGTAAAAGGTAGGCACATTTCATTTTCAGCAAGACCCTTGTGAATAGCTAAGGCATGTTCAAAGCAGGTATCATAACCACACGCCCCACAATTCAGGTGGTCTTCTTTTGTATATTTCCCCATCTCTTTGAGGATTTTTTCAAGTTCCTCAGATGTTGCAATTAAAATGCGCTGGTCGTTTTCTTTAAACTCTTGTGACAAATCCAATGAATAATATTTTTCGACATCCTGCCTCCATCCGCATAAATCAGCATTTTTTAATTTGTTATAAACATAATTTCTTATTGCTGCTCTTTTTGAATAACGGTCGTTTTGAGATGACATTCCAACACCCATGATACATCCTTCGCAACAAAGCAATTCTATATGTTGCGACTTTATCAGTCCTGCATCAAATTCTTTTATTGCATCTGCAAAACGAACGCGTCCGTCTGCGACAATTATATCTCCTTCCAGAATACTATCCTCCAGATCTACTGTTTGCAACAAACCCCTTGAAACGGGAAAAATAGCGCCTTTTCCTCCAACCGGAGAATTGAATTCAAGAGGACTTGTGTTTTCATAATTTATGCCAAGCCGTGTAAATAACTGGCGAAGTTCACGGAAAGTAAGCACTTCATTGATTTCATCCGATTCTTCTTTTTTTGCAATACAGGGACCAATAAAAACAACGGGTGTTTCTTTTCCGTATTTTTTCCGAATTACTTTCGCTGTTGCAATCATTGGCGAAACATAAGGAACCAGATTTTTAACAAGGTGCGGATAATATTTTTCTACAAAATTTACAATAGCAGGACAGTCGGATGAAATAAAGTGCATACCCGATTCGCTTTGTATGAACTCTCTGTATTTACGAGCAACAAGATCGGCACCAAAAGCAACTTCATGCACCCATTCAAACCCAATTGCTTTTATCATTCCCACAAGAATTCTGTAATCATCGAATTCGATAAATTCAGCAGGAAAACTTGGTGCAATGCACACGGCAACTTTTTCTCCTTTTTGAATTAAGGCAAGGACACTGTCTACAGAATTATAAAAAACCTTAGCATCCTGACTGCAAACTTTAACGCAATTGCCGCATCCAATACAACGAGTTTCTATTACCTGAGCCTGTCCGTTTTCAATTTTGATTGCTTTAGCAGGACATTCCCGAACACAGGTATAGCATATTTTACAACGTTCTTTTATCGTTGAAACAAGAGGTGATATGTTGACTTTTCTTGACATAAAAATTTATTATTGTTGTAGCATCGCCCCATGGGGCGATGTTACAATAATACAATACGTTTTTTATAACATGTGTGTAATAATTTATGGCTCAAATGTCCATTGGGTTTGCCGAGAAATTTCTGATACAGTTCTAATATCTGAGGATTTTTATGAGATACCCTGAGTGCTTCATTTTTGTCAATTTCATACAATGCTTTAATGCGGGCATAAATAGAATTTTTATCTGCTCCTATATGTTGTCCTCCACCTGCAATGCATCCTCCGGGGCAGCTCATCACTTCAACGAAATGAATATCTTTTCTTCCTTCAGATATTTCTTTAAGTAAAGAAGCTGCGTTACCAAGACCATTGACAACTGCTACTCCCAGCTCAAGAGAATCTATCTTGATTTTTGAATGTTTAACACCGCTTAAACCGCGCACTTCTTCAAATTCAAGTTTTTCAAGTTCGTTCCCTGTAATCATAGAATAGGCAGTACGTAATGCAGCTTCCATTACACCCCCGGTGGCGCCAAAAATTTTACCAGCAGAAGATCTTGTTCCCAGAGGAGAATCTGTATCTTCCGGTTCTAAATTTTTAAAATCAATACCATAAAGGCGAATTAATTTTCCCAATTCACGAGTGGTTAAAACAGCGTCTACGTCTGATATTCCTTCCTGTGTCATTTCTTCACGTTGTGCTTCAAATTTTTTAGCAGTACATGGCATGAGTGAAACTGAAAATATTTTTTCAGGTTTTATATTTTCAATTTTAGAATAATAATGTTTAATTATTGAACCCATCATTTGCTGAGGAGATTTGCAGGTTGAAACATTCGACAGCATTTCAGGCCAGAATTCTTCAACGTATTTAACCCATGCAGGACAACAGCTTGTAAACATTGGTATCGGATCACTGTTTTTTGTGATTCGTTCAATTAATTCTGTCGCTTCTTCCATAATGGTTAAATCGGCAGTAAAACTAGTATCGAAAACCCTGTTGAAGCCCACTTTCCGCAATGCTGCATTCAAAATACCATTCATATCTTTTTCGGGTTCCAGTCCGAATTCTTCAGCAATAGATACCGTAATAGCCGGAGCATATTGAGCGACGACTGTTAATTCAGGATTTTGCAATGCTTCTATTACAATACTGAGATGAGATTTTTCTGCAATGGCTCCTGTAGGGCAAACCATGAGACACTGACCACAGTTTACACAAGAAGAAGTATTCAGTCCCTTATTAAAAGCAGGTGCTACAATTGTTTTACTCCCTCGCAAAATAAAGTCAATCGCAGAGACGCCAATTGTTTCTTCGCAAACTCTTACGCAGCGTCCACAAAGAATACATTTATCCGGGTCGCAAACAATACTTTGTCCGGAATAATCTATGCTATGATTATTCTTTACTCCTGTTATTCTTCTATGTCTTACATCCAGCTCATCAGACAAATTTTGTAATTCACAGTTTTTATTCCGTACACAATACAAACAATCGTCGGGGTGGTTTGAAAGAAGCAATTCGACAATGGTTTTCCGGGCATTGATAACTCTCGGAGAATGACTAAGTAGTTCCATTCCATCTTCAACAGGATAAGAACAGGATGTAATGAGCCTACCACTGTTTACATGTTCTACAAGGCACATTCTGCACGCTCCAGCCGGAAACTTATCCTTCATATAACACAGTGTTGGAATTTTAATTCCATTTCTTTCGAGCACATCAAGGATCATTTCGCCTTTTTCTGCCTGAACAGGTTTGGTATTTATTTTTATATTTAGTTTCATATTATTATTATTATTATCTGTAGAATCGCCCCATGGAGCAATTTTACAGTAGATTACATGGGGCGATTTTACAGTAGATTACATGGGACGATTTTACAGTAGATTATATTATGAAAATGTTATTGCATTGAATTTACAAGTTTCAGCGCAAGCACCACAGCCGATACATTTATTTTCAACAATCACATGCGGACTTTTCTTACTTCCTATAATAGCTCCTGTTGGGCACTTCTTCAGGCATGCCATACAACCGGTACATACTTCCGGATTAATAAAAAATTTACGCAATTCTGTGCATACTTTTGCTCTGCAAACTCTTTCAAAAATATGTTCTTCATATTCGTGCCGGAACCATTTAATGGTGCTGAGTACAGGATTCGGCGCAGATTGTCCAAGTCCACAAAGAGAAGTCTCTTTAATTACACCGCCCAGTTTTTCAAGCATGATGACTCCCTGAAAACGCTCCAATGCCTTGCTATTTTCAGTTGACGGTTTTTGGGTTATGCTTTCAAGAATTTCTAACATTCGTTTTGTTCCTTCGCGGCAGGGAATACATTTCCCACAACTTTCGCGCTGAATAAAATCCATGAAAAATTTCGCGATATCAACCATACAGGTGCCTTCATCCATAACAACCAAGCCACCAGAACCCATCATGGCTCCAACACTTTTCAACGATTCATAGTCAATTAAAATGTCGAGGTTCTCTTCAGTAATACAACCACCAGAAGGTCCTCCAATCTGCACTGCTTTAAATTTTTTTCCATCTTTAATACCACCGGCAATAGTGAAAATTATTTCTCTAAGCGTAGTTCCCATTGCAACTTCAACCAAACCTGTTTTTGCAATTTTTCCAGATAATGCAAAAACTTTAGTGCCCTTGCTGTTTTGAGTTCCGATTGCGGAATACCAGTCTGCTCCATTTTTCATAATAGCAGCGACATTAGCGAATGACTCCACATTATTTATTACAGTTGGTTTTCCGAATAAACCGCTTACAGAAGGATAAGGCGGTCTGGGTTTCGGTGTACCCCTCTTTCCTTCAATACTGTGCATTAAAGCTGTTTCTTCCCCACAAACAAATGCGCCTGCACCCATTTTAATTTTCAGATCAAAATCAAAACCAGTATTAAGAATATTTTCGCCAAGCAAGCCATAATCCTTTGCCTGCGCTATTGCTTTTTTTAATCTTTCAATAGCAAGGGGATATTCAGCACGTATGTATACATACCCGTTATTTGCACCAATTCCGTAAGCGCCGATAATCATCCCTTCAATGAGTCTGTGCGGGTCGCCCTCTATAACAGCGCGATCCATGAAAGCACCGGGATCTCCTTCGTCGGCATTGCATATTAAATATTTTTGTATCTGTTTTTCAAACAATGCAAGTTTCCATTTTTTCCCTGTAGGAAAACCAGCCCCTCCTCTGCCCCGTAAACCGCTTTTTTCAACAGTTTCACATACCTGAGCCGGAGATTGTAATTTCAGCGTTTTATATAAAGAGGTATAACCACCATTTGCAATATATTCTTCAATACTGGTTGGGTCAATAATTCCACAATTTTGCAGTACAATGCGTTTCTGTTTTGAAAAAAATGGATGCTCATCAAGATATGCAACATCTTTCCATGCTTCACCATGCGCTGCACGGAATTGCCCCAAAACACAATCAGATGGAACATTGTTTGCGAAAATAGTGTTAAAAATATCTTCAACTTTTTCAGCATTTACTTTTTCAAAAGAGATTCTTTTTTTTCCGGGGATTGAAATATCAACAATAGGTTCCGAAGAACATAGTCCGATGCACCCCGTTTCAATAATTTCTGCATTTAATTTTTTTTTCGAAAAATACTTTTTAATTGCCCGGATTGTCTTATCAGCACCTGCGCCTAAACCACATGTACCGGCACCGACAAATATCTGAATGGTATCAATATTTTCTCTTTTTAAAAGCGACATTACGTCATGAAGCAGCACTTCATCGTTGTTTGTATTATTATCTGTAAGTGTCCGTACTAACAGATCTTTTATCGTATTTTGTTCAAAAATTTTCATGATAACTCCTCCCTGTTTCTATACGATTCGACAATTTCTTTTAAGCTATCTACAGTTACTTTTGCATGAAATTCTCCATTTATTGCAATTACAGGAGCAAGACCGCATGCGCCAATACAAGCGACAACCTCTATACTGAATAAGTTATCTCTGGATGTTTGCCCTGCTTTAATTTTCAGATATTTTTCAAGTTCATTAAGAACAGTGGATGAACCCAACACATGACAAGCAGTACCCCTGCACACCTGAATATTGTATTTCCCTTTGGGTTGAAAGCGAAACTGGTTGTAAAATGTTGCAACTCCATAAATTTTACTGGTAGGAAGATGCAGATGGTTTCCCACTTCTACTATTGCTGTTTCTGACAGAAACCCTTCTGCTTCCTGAATTTCCTGAAGTATAGGAATAAGGCTGTCGTGGCAGGCATTTTTATATTCTTTCAATATTAAATCTACTTTTTCCATTTCATTACTTTTTAAGGCTAGATTTAAAAACTTCCCTTTAACGGACGTTTGAAGCAATCTGATAATATAAACCAGATTGCTTCTTAAATCCACATTGTTAATTTTTTAATTTTTCCGTGCTGTCAAAACTTTTTCAATTTCCGGTAATATTTTGCCGGGATCAACGGGTTTTGCAACAAATCCATCTACCGGAAACCAAACGGTTTTTCCTTTTTCTGACAAATAATCTATTCCTGCTTTTCCAGTAATAATGTCCTTTACGAGTAAAACATGCAGGTCTTTAAATCCTGGATTTTTTCTGAACTCACGAGCCATTTCCTGAACATCAGGGCGTGTGGTAATAAGCACTTCAATAGAAGTCTGCATCAGTACCGGCATGTTTTTCAACTCGGGATCTTCAGTGATTTCTTTAGCTAGTTCAAAGCCTTCATAATGCGTAGTCATCATTACATCAAGAATAGCGAGATCGGGGTTTTCTTCCCTGATTTTTTTCATGCCTTCTTCTTTGTTCATGGCTGTAATAACTTCGTATCCTTTTTTACTAAGGATTGTTTCGATTACCGTGATAACATCAATATCGTCATCTACGATTAAAATTTTTGTGGTTTTCATAGCTGTAAAATTTAAATTATTTGAATATTCATTAAAATGTAAAGGGAAAAACAACTTTCCCTCAATTACAAGATGTATAGCCCTTTTTATTATTTTTTTTTCTGAATTTTTTGGAAGAAAACAATGGACACCCGTTTTAGCTATTTTTGACAGTACCTCATTATCATTAAACATTGTCAGAACAATTATTTTAATGTCGGGATATGTTTTTTGTATTTTCTTTATGGATTCGAATCCTTGTGTTCCGCATATTTCAATGTCGAGTAATATTATATGTGTGTTAATTTTTTTCAATACTTCGAGAAGTTCAAAACCATCTGAAACTTCAGCAACAATGTTTAACTCTTTCATTTTTCCGAGAACCATTTTTAATCCTTCCCTAAAAATTTCGTGGTCTTCCGCAATGATTATATTTGTTGTTTCACTTTTCATTTTTTCAATTGAACTTCTGAGACAAAAGTACATTGTCGCCATACCTCTTTGAAAGGGTATTTTGTAGGGATTTTTATCAGTACTTTTAGGAATGTTATACAACAAAAACCAGTACTTTTACGCAATGTATTTTGCGTTTTCAGGAAAGAAAAAGCCGAAAAATAATTTTGTGCAAATAAAAAAAAGCAGTATATTTGCAATCCTTAAAACGGAGGATGTAGCTCAGTTGGTTAGAGCATCAGATTGTGGTTCTGAGGGTCGGGGGTTCGAGCCCCCTCTTCCTCCCAAAAAAAAAGACACTTGAAAAGTGTCTTTTTTTTTGGCTAAAGGTTACGCTGTACCACTGAGGAAGAAGGAAGCCCCATCTTCTTTAAAAAAAATCTTCTCCTGAAAAAAAACTCATCGCCGTTTTTTTAATAATTTTCTTTATTTTTTAACTATTTTTAAAGCGTCAAAAGTAGCTTCCAGTATTGGTCCGCAGGAAATTTCTTTTCCGACTGCTTCTTTCATCCACACCTGAGGAATAAGGCGACCCTTCGTGTAAATACGCTGCACTTCTTCTGCAAAACTTTTCCCATGTATTTGTTTTTCTATCTGAAAATCTATAAGGTGACCGAGTGGATACGCTGATAAATATAAGGGGTAATCAATCATGTGTGAATAAATTGCCAAAATGGGTTCGTCTTTTGATCCAAAAACTTCTGCATAATATTTATTCCAAACATCTTTTGCAATAAGAATAACCTGTTCTTTCAATTGCGCAGGAGTAGCTTCAGGATTTTTGTACAGCCATTTCCACACATACATATCTACAAGTGAAACACCCATTATTTCGTAGCACGCCCAAAAATTATCGAGTGCCATCATGTGAAATTTATTAGGGTCATTGTCTTTAATTCCTAATAATTCCAGATCGCGTTTCTGAAAAATAAAAGCAAGAGCTTCTGTAAATGCGGTGTTTGGAACTCCGCGCATCATGTAAAAATCTACGTCCTGTAATGATAAGGTTTGTTCAACATTATGTCCGAATTCATGAATTGCAATATTATATCCTTTGTAATTCATTCCTTTTTCGGTAATACGTGTACGCAGCCGTGCTTTGTCTGATTTCATTTCTGCTCCCAGCGCATGCCCCGCTCCCCTTGATGCATCTACAGTAATGTGTGAACAGATTTGTTTTGCTTTCTCTTTGTTAAAGCCAAGTCTGACAAGAATTTCGGGCAAATCTTTTTCATAAGCATCTTTGTTCGGATATTTTTTCAAACAGGCATTGTCTAATATTTCGCCTGAAATAGTGCCACGCGCTTTGAATCCATCGTACCAAATATCGAATGGTTCAAGGTTTCTGCCAAGCCGTTGGCTTATAAATGCTCCAACTTGCTTTACCTGTGCGGAAGATAAAAGCTGAATAAAAATCTTCTCAACTTCTTCCTGTGATAATTCCATATCTCTGTTAAATTTCCGCTCAATCATTGTTGGGAAATTCGGGCAAAAAGCATCAACTTCTCTACCTGCTTTAAATAAATTCAACAGCTTCTCATAACGGGTATCTGGTTCGGGTTTAAATTTTATTTCTTTTCCATCTTTGAAAAGTCTGTTAGAAAAAGGATTCCACTTGTATTTATTACTATTTATAACGCTTTCAGGTATAGTTTGTGCGATAATATTTTTCATAACCTGATACACCATTTTTTGCTTCACAAGTCCGTTTTCTTTATTGCTGTAATTTGATTTCAATTCATCACGCAAGCCCCAGTGTGTAATAAGTTTCATGTCTTCCGGGAAAAGAGTTTTATTCTGATCGTCCACAAGATTTCCCATGTAAATATTGTAATTCGATATATAAGAATCGGCATTGCTCATAGCCTCTCCCTCTTTCAACAATAATTCTGAAGGAATACGCGAAGCAAAAATATCACCGAGTCGCGCATAAGCCCATTGCCTTCTGTTCCATGAAGAAGCTGCCTCTGCTTTTTCTGCAAGTGAATAATAGGGGAAATTCAGCAACACAACAAATCCGATTTTATTATTGAAAAAATCCTCGGTCATGTGAGAAAATGGTTCATAACCGCCAAACAATTCATCAATGGGGAAGACTTCTCCGATTTCGAGATGCAGGGGGACTTTCAAATCTGTACTAATACGATTATAATAGCCGTAGAGCGATTCAAAATTTGATTCCAATCTTTTTGCTGTTTTTTCCAGAATATCATCTGACGCAATAAAATTGTTATGGCAAAATTCTGAAAAAACATCTTGCGATCCATCTTTTTCTGTCCAAAGCGCCACAAGCTGGGGAATACTTTTTTTGATGCGTAACTCATGCGCTGCACCAAATTTTTTCACAAGAGATGAAATAAGCGTATCTGTTACCTGAGTGGTAATGATTGTCTTGTTTTGATTTTTCATATTTAATGATTCGGATTTATTATTTTCGTTTTTGCACGACACTGAAAACAGAATCAACGCACTGATAAATACATAAGTTATTTTCATTGGAAATATTTTTTAATTTTTATTGTGTTCATTTTTTGTTAGGGAAAACGAAACTCCCCTGTCTGAAAATCTTCAATTAGAAACAAATCAGATGGAATAACCATTACTCCTTCAAATCTATCTCTTTCGGAACAAACATACTTGCATCGCCACCATATTTTATTACTTCACGTACTAATGTGGAAGTAATAGGTGTAAGCTCTGGGGTGGTTAGCAAAAAAATAGTTTCAATTTCAGGAGCAAGATAAAAATTTGTTTGGGCAATGCCGCGTTCGTATTCAAAATCTGCTGAAGTGCGTATGCCTCTCAAAATATAATTCGCATTAAATTTTCTGCATAAATCAACAGTCAGGCAATCGTATTTCTCCACGCTAACTTTAGCTTCGTCTTTAAAAATTTTACGTATCCATCCCATTCTTTTTTCAAGCGGAAACAAGCCATCGGGTTTCACAGAATTATATCCAATAGCGATAATAATTTTATCAAACATTGGAAGCGCTCTTTTTACGATAGATTCATGCCCTATTGTAAAAGGGTCAAAAGTACCGGGAAATAATACTATTTTATCCATTTGTTTGGTTTTATTTTTTTGCAATTTTTACAATTTCCTTGTGCCTGAAACAATCTGTAGTGTGGTCGTTTACCATTCCTGCTGCCTGCATAAAAGCATAACAAATAGTTGTTCCGACAAAACTGAATCCACGTTTTTTCAAGTCCTTGCTCATTGTATCGGATTCTAAAGTTGAGACAGGAATTTCTTTATGCGTTTTCCAGTTATTAAGAATGGTTTTTTCTTTTGTAAACTGCCATATATACGAATGAAAATTTCCGAATTCTTTCTGAACAGTAAGAAAAGCCTGAGCATTTTTTATGGTTGCACGAATTTTTAATTCGTTTCGTATTATACCGATATCCTGAAGCAGTTCCTGAATTTTTGATTCGTCAAATTTAACAATTTTTTTTGCGTTGAAATCGGCAAAAGCTTTTCTGAAATTTTCACGTTTGTATAAAATTGTTTTCCAGCTTAAGCCTGCCTGAAAAGAATCAAGAACTATAAATTCAAATAATTTATTGTCATCAAAAACAGGCACTCCCCATTCCTGATCGTGATATGCAATCATGAGAGTATCGTTCTGAGGCCAGAAGCATCGTTGTTCCATTTTTGTTTTGTTAATTATTAATTATTGGATGTTGGATGTTGAAAATTGATCATTAAATGGTTCGTATTAAGTTTTTATGCACGTTTGTGAATTTAAATTGATTCCGTTTTTTCCCTTTCTTTAATGAGAATTGAAGCCAAAATACTTATTATTAAAGTTGCTAAAATTATATAAAGAGAATATTTTGTTTCAAAGCCAATGTCGTCAAGAAAACTATGAAATAAAAGTTTTATGCCAATGAACACGAGCAAAAAAGAAATTCCGACTTTAAGAAATCTGAATAAATCGACCACTTTTGAGAGGAGGAAAAACAGCGAACGCAACCCGATTATTGCAAAAATATTAGAAAAAAAAACGATGTAGGGATCTGTAGTAATTGCAAAAATTGCAGGAATACTGTCGAAAGCAAAAATTAAATCTGTAAATTCCACTAATACTAAAACAATAAATAAAGGGGTAAAAAAATGTTTGCTGTTTATTTTAATAGAAAATTTCCCTTCAACATAATGTGGATGAATAGGAAGTCTTTTGGAAAGAAATTTCACTATTGAATGGTTCTGGGGGTCAATTTTTTCATTTTTATTACGACCGAGAAACATTTTAACACCGGAAAAAATTAAAAAACCACCAAAGAAATATAAAATAAATGCGAATTTCTGAATTAATGCAGCACCAACAAAAATGAATATAAACCTGAGAATTATCGCACCAAGCACACCCCAGAAAAGCACAGGTTTGTAATATTTTTCATTAACAGAAAAAGTGCTCAGGATCATCATTATCACAAAAACATTATCAATAGATAAAGAGTATTCCACCAGATAACCCGTAATAAATTCCATTGCAATTTTGCTTCTGTAAGCTTGTATGTCGCTTGCAAAATCTCCGGTAATGAGAAGTTTTTCGGCGTATTTTGACGTTACTTCTACAAGTTTTTCTGTATTCTCAATACCATGCAGCTTTTCACCGAAAAAATATAAAAGAAAATAAAACCCAAGAGCAAAAGATACCCAAATAGAAGTCCATAATATGGATTCTTTGAAAGAAACAACATGGCTGTTTCGCCCAACCACTTTCAGGTCGAAAAATAATATGCCCAGTATAAAAATACAGAAGCCAATAAATACTAAAGATTCTCCGGAAATCATATATGAATTTTTTGCAAAGTTAGGATTTTAAACAATACCTTATACATTGCTTTTATGATTTTTATTATAGGAGGGTAACAGGCATTAAAGAGTAAAGTACCCGTTGTGATTAGCTTTCATTTTGTACACTTCGACTGCCTGCACACACCTACAACACACGCTCAGTGTAAATCTTTGAAATATAATAACATTGTTATAAAACACATGTTGTTTGTCATTTTTAAGATAGAGAGAAAAAGGGGAGCGAGAAAAGGGTGTACTAAACAAAAAAAGACCTTCCAAATGGAAAGTCTTTTTAAATACTAATTTTTTTTTAATTTATTGTATCAATGTTACAGAGCCAACATGTTGATGTTCTACCCCTGAAATGTCTTTATAAACAACCTGCCAGGAAAAGACTCCTCCTTTTACAATATCTCTTTTACTGTCTTTAATTACGCCGTTCCATCCCTCATTCATATTTTTAGTTTGAAAAATAAGTCCGCCCCAACGGTCGTATATAGATAGGAGGAAACTTTTGGGGTCTATGCCGTGACCGTAAACGTTAAATATATCATTGATGCCATCTTTGTCAGGAGAGAATGCTGAGGGAGCAAAGAAGGTGTATTCATCCATTATCATTATGTTTGTCATTGACGTATCAAGGCAACCGTATTCGTTTTGCGCAGTGAGTACAACAGGGAACGTATTAACCGATTTGTACACGTGCTGTGGGCTGATGTATTGTGAAGAATCGCCATCGCCAAAAGACCAAAAATAATTTATCGCGCCTGTTGTGTAATTGTCGAAATAAACCAGAGGATTAATAATTTTTGTAACAATGGGTGAAGCCACAAAACGCACATCCGGAGTTGGGAATACTGTAATCATATCTGTAATAACTCTTGAGTTTGAGCAACCTTCTTTTGAGATAAGGGTAAGGCTGACATCGTATACGCCGGGTTCACGGAAAACATGGGTAGGATATTTATTTACAGATGTATTGTATTCGTCAATATCGCCAAAATTCCATAAGAAAGAAGCACCTGTATTATTATTTAATTCATTAAACGAAACAGGCAATGGCTGGCAACCCTCTACTTTATCAGACTGAAACATAACTTGAGGAAGAGGATAGGTATTCACTAACACTGTATCTCTGACCCCGTAGGTGCCACAACGGTCTCTTGCAACAATAATATAGTAGGTTGTTTCATTCGGATATACAAAAATCGGAGGACTTTCAATATATTCATCATTTACATAAATATAATACGGACCACCTGAACCACCCCAAACAAGGGTGCTTATGAGAACAGGGTCGCCAGGACAAACAGTATCATGGCTTACCATTAATTGCAAATTCAGTGGAGGATCAACATAAACCATAATTTTAAAGGTATCGCTCCGGCAACCATTCGCATCTTCTGCAGAAACAGTATAGGAGGTTGATGCAAGCGGCCCAATATAAATAGAAGCAGAATCAAGCGTGTTGTTCCAGTAAAAATTGTAGGGAGAAATTCCTCCAAAGGGGTTTGCATAAATAAACTGATGCTCTCCATAGCACAGGAATAAATCGGGGGATGGAGTAATGGTAAAAGGAAGCGGTTCGTTAATCGTAACTGAGGCAGAAGTGTCGCAGCCATTACCATCGTATATTGTAACAGAAAAATTACCATCATCAAGCCCCGTAATCATAGGCCCAAAGCCTCCGTTTGACCATACCATGGTATAAGGGGGATAAGAAGATGTGACATTTACAGAAGCTCTTCCATTATTATAACCATTACAGGTAATATCCTGTGTTGATGTTGTAAAATCAATTTTTGTAAATGTAATTGAAACTTCAGCAGAGTCTAAACAAGCCGGATTATACGTTTCTTTCCACCTGAAAGTGTATGTTCCGAAGGCATCAACATTAACAACAGCGTTTTGTAATGTGGGATTAGAAAACAGCGCAGTTCCCGGACCACTTAACGCTGACCAGATGCCTGTGTTTCCAGTAGTGAGTGACGCATTTAGTTGATATGATAAACCGCAAGATACAGCATTATTTCCTGCTGAAACAATAGGATTGATGCAGCATTGAGCGTCTGTTTGCGGTCTAACATAAATAGAAAGACTCGTGTCGAAGCTGCAACCGGCATTGTCAATAGCTGTAAATGTATACGTGTGAATTCCTGCGCTTGGAGGCTGAACTGTAACCGTACTTCCGTTGGGTGTTACAATGTCGTTATTCAGACTTGACCAGTATTGATCGGTTGAAGTATTCGTAAAAACAGGCGTAAATTCCCAAGAGGATGGGTACAACGAGGGTTCAAAATCAATACCCCACCAGAAAATATAACCATTGTCGGAATTAAGATTATCAATAACTGTTATTGTCCAATCACCATTCAAAGGGCAACCTATAAGCGATTCAAAAGTATGACCGCTTTCCCCAGTTTCTTCATAATTTGGCGGAGATGCAGCCATGGTGCCACCCGTATGGGAATTCATATTTCCATAAGTTGATGCAGGCGACCAACAATAAGTATAGCCAACGCCTGGATTCAAATTTGAATCAGAGTCAATAGGTTCGCCGAAAAAAGTTCCACCACCAGAATTGGGATATTGCAACAGAGTAACATAGCTCCCGTTAGGGCATTCGAGCTGAATCGTAAGATCTCCCATATAGGAATGCTCCATGTTAAGGCAAAGTGTAAGAAGATCATCAGCACTTGTTAAAGTTTGACCCGGGTTAAAATTATCAAAATTAAGTATGGTTGAATAAGAATCTAATCCATCGGGTAAAAAAGTTGTACCTGCAATAACGGTAGTAGGAATATTACTCCATGAGGTAGGATTAACAACACCTGCCAAAACAGATGTTTCCCCAATACATATTGTATCAGGACTTTGATCCGTTCCTGCAAAATTGGGCTCTGTGTTTACGCGCACCCGAAGACCTATATCATTGGCACTGGTGCATCCGTGAATATCAGTAATTTTTAAATTTACATCGTATCCGCCGATATTAGAAAAATTATGTGTTACAGACGGTCCCTGCGCAGAAGTGCCGTCGCCGAAAGTCCAAAGAAAAGTAGATGTTGCATCCGACTGATTGTAATAAGTTGCATTCTGCGGATAACCTCCATGCGCATTAAAAGTAATATCATCTCCTGGGCAAATATCAATAAATCCGTTGTTTATTGCTGGGACACACGCATCAAGCACGCTTACCACCTGCTGACAAGGCGAAGTACAACTTATAAATGCAGTCCATCCGGCAGCGGCAGTTATTCCTGCGCTAAAAGTTATAGTCATACAACCCGAGGCATCAGAGGAAGTTAGTGTAATAGGCATTCCTAAACCATCAAGATTTGTTATACAACCATGAGAAATCCCACTGGTTGTGGGTCCGTCATAAAAGCACAATCCTCCGGAATTAGTTGCATCAACATCAAAAGTAACCATCTGAAGGCTTATAAAAGTACCGGGGTTAGCAGGACAAAAAGTTATAGAATGGGTTGAACCTACGGTATAATTTCCACCTGCGCCCCCACTATCATAAAATGTACCGGCACATGTATTTACAGTTCCTCCATCGCTTATAAGATACGTTTGAGGAAAAACCTGAATCCAGAACAAGGAAAAGATTATTAATAAAATATTTTTCATTGGGTAAAAATCTTTAAAAGGCTTACTTTTCAGCAATATAACCTACAAAAATAATGTAATTATCACAATTTCCAATTTAAAGACGTAAATAAAGATGATTAGTTGCCTTTAAGATTGTAGAATCGTTCCATGGAACGATTGTAACAATCGTCGAGAAATCGTTCCATGGTTCAATTAAAAGGCAAAAGAACATTTGTTAGTGATTGACTTTAATCAATTAAAAACTATAAAAAAATATCTTTATTGCTACTATTTATTAATAATTTTTTTAATGATTTTATTTATATTTTTATTACTTTTGTTAAATTTTTTATCTGTTTTTTATATTTCAGAGAAAATAATAACATATAAATTTATTTATAACCAATTATACAATGAGTTATTTAAATTTTGATAAAACCCAGCTCATTAATTTAGAATATTCGCTGAAAAGAGAACTTATTCGCTCAAACCGGGCAGGGTCTTATGCCAGTACAACCATTGTTGGTTGCAACACACGTAAGTATCATGGGCTGTTATGTATTCCGCTTCCTCATCTGGATGGAGGGAAACATGTTTTACTATCGGCTCTTGATGAAACGGTAATCCAGCACGATGCTTCGTTTAATCTTGGGATAAGAAAATATCCCGGCACGTATGAACCGCGCGGACACAAGTACATCAGGGACTACGAATCGGAACCCATACCTGCTATTATTTATCGTGTGGGTGGTGTACTGCTGAAAAAAGAAATGCTCTTATCGAGCATGGAAGATAAAGTGTTAATAAGATACACGCTTCTTGAAGCCCATTCACCAACTAAATTAAGATTTAAACCTTTTATGGCATTCAGGAATATTCACGCTCTCAGTAAAGCAAATTTAGATGTGAATACCAACTATTTTTCATGCAAAAACGGCATTCGCCTGAAGTTATATTACGGGTATCCTGAATTATTTATGCAATTTTCTAAAAAAGTTGAATATGTCCCGGTTCCGCACTGGTATTACAATATCGAATATCATGAAGAACAAAAAAGAGGTTATGAATATCTTGAAGATCTTTATGTTCCGGGATATTTTGAAACTTCTATAAAAAAGGGAGAAAGCATTGTATTTGCTGCAGGTGTGGAAGATTCTGCAACTGTTGGTCTGATTAAAGAGTTTGACAAGGAAATTTCAATGCGCATTCCTCGCAGCAGTTTTGAACATTGTCTGATAAATTCCGCACAGCAATTCATTTATAAAAGAAATAAGAAAACAGATATCGTAGCCGGTTTCCCGTGGTATGGAAGATGGGGAAGAGATACTTTTATTGCACTGCCCGGACTTACACTTTGTCAGGATGATAAAAAAACATGCAAAGATGTTCTGGATACGATGTCTTCTGAAATGAAAGGATTTTTGTTCTCAGATATTGGCGTAGATTCTGTTGCCGAATGCAGTGCTGCCGATGCTCCTCTTTGGTTTATCTGGGCAATTCAGCAGTATAACGATTATACGAAAAAACCGGAAAATACCTGGAAAGAGTTTGGAGCTAAAATTAAAAAAATACTCAAAGGTTACAGAGAAGGAAAGGACAGTAGAATTTTAATGCACAAAAACGGTCTTATTTATGCCGGTCAGCCCGGAAAAGCACTGACCTGGATGGATGCCGAAGTGCATGGCAAACCGATTACGCAACGAATGGGCTATGCTGTAGAAATTCAGGCACTTTGGTATAACGCCGTTTGTTTTTCAATTGCATTGGCGAAGAAAAATAAAGACAACGCCTTTGTTAAAGAATGGAGCGAAATTCCTGAGTTGTGTAAAACTTCATTTAATCAACTTTTTTGGGATCCGACCAAAGGGCATCTTGCCGACTATGTAGACGGAGAATACAAAGACTGGACGGTTCGTCCGAATCAGGTTTTTGCAACGTCTATGGAATATTCTATGATTGCAGATGAAATTAAAAAAGCGGTTTTAGATAATGTTGAGGCAGATTTACTCACGCCACGCGGCTTGCGTACACTAACGCCTAAAAGCCCTTTGTATAAAGGAATCTACGAAGGCAACCCTGCTGAACGCGATGAAGCATACCATCAGGGAGCTGCCAGACCTTGGCTTTTAGGTCATTTTGCTGAAGGATATTTAAAGCTTTACGGAAAAGCGGGTATCTCTTTTATCGAAAAAATTGTCAATGGATTTGAAAAAGAACTTACCATTTACGGTGTTGGTACAATCGGAGAATTGTTTGACGGCGACCCTCCTCACGAGCCTAAAGGAGCTGTTTCTCTTGCGTGCAGCGTTGGCGAGTTGCTAAGAGTAGGGAAACTTATTTCTGTATATAAAAAAATGAAATAACAAATAAACAATAAACTATGAAAGTGCTTATGTTTGGTTGGGAGTTTCCTCCTCACATTACAGGTGGGTTGGGAACAGCGTGTTACGGGCTGACCAAGGGTCTTGCAAAGCATGATGTGGAAATTATTTTTATTGTTCCTAAAGCTTTTGGAGATGAAGATAAAAGTTTTCTCGATATCAAGGCTGCCGGAGATGTAGAATTGCGGCACAGGATTCTCGATTATGAAGAATTCTGGAAAAAAATTACGTATCTCGAAGTAGGCTCCAATATTATTCCATATATGGATCCGGAAGAATTTAGAAAAGTTTTTTCAGAAAATACTAAAGATCGAGAAGCTTTGCACGAAAGCATCACTTCCCGCTTTTTTAATTTTTCAGGAAAGTATGGACCAAACCTGATGGAAGAAGTTGCCCGCTATGCTATTATTGGCTCTGTTCTTGCTTCTATGCATGAATTTGATGTCATTCATTCTCACGACTGGCTCACATATCCTGCCGGTATTGCAGCTAAAGAGATGACCGGAAAGCCACTTGTTATTCATGTACACGCTACTGAATACGACCGCAGCGGTGAAAACGTGAACCCCTCTGTTTTTGATATCGAACAAAAAGGAATGAGAGCAGCTGATAGAATTATCACGGTTAGCAATCTCACGCGAAATATTGTTATTGAAAGATACGGAATCAATCCTGATAAAGTTTACACAGTACACAATGCTGTTGACCCTGTACAGGAATCTATTGTGGAAGTAAAAAGAGGACTGGAAGAGAAAATCGTTACTTTTTTAGGTCGTATAACGTATCAGAAAGGACCGGATTACTTTGTTGAAGCTGCTTACAAAGTGTTGCAAAAAGATAACAACGTGAGGTTCGTGATGGCAGGCAGTGGCGATCTTACAAACAGAATGATACGAAGGGTTGCAGAACTGAAAATTGGAAATAAATTTCATTTTGCAGGCTTTCTCAAAGGCGATGATGTAGTTCGTATGTTTTCAATGAGCGATGTATACGTGATGCCCTCAGTTTCTGAGCCTTTTGGGATTTCTCCTCTTGAAGCAATGCGTTCTAATGTACCTGTAATAATTTCAAACCAATCTGGCGTAGCTGAGATATTAAAACATGCCGTAAAAGTAGATTTCTGGGATGTGGATGCTATTGCCAATGCAATTTACGGACTTGTTAATTATACAGGATTATCAAAAATGTTCCGCAGGTATGGTCGCTCAGAAGTAGAAAACCTGAAATGGGAAAATGCTGCTTTCAAAGTGAAGAATGTTTACGAATCAGCCATAAACAATACAATTTTAGAATAAAAACCTTTTTAACATAAATATTTTTATGAAAACTATATGCTTTTATTTCCAGGTGCACCAACCTTTCAGAATTAGGCGCTATCGGTTTTTCGATATCGGAAATGATCACTATTACTGGGATGAGTACATGAATCGCTCCGTGATGCGTAAGGTAGCTGAAAAGTGTTACCTGCCGGCAAATCAAATGCTGTTGAGCCTTATAAAAGAGTGGGGCTGTAGGTTTAAAGTATCTTTTTCTCTGACAGGAACAGTTATTGAGCAATTTGAAAAATATGCGCCGGATGTATTAAAAAGTTTTCAAGAACTGGCAGAAACAGGTTGTGTTGAATTTCTCGGGGAAACCTATGCCCATTCGCTTTCTGCATTATCAAACAAAGAAGAATTTGTAAGGCAGGTTAAAATGCAAAACGAATTGATTGAAAAATATTTTGGTCAAAAACCAAAAGTTTTCAGATTAACAGAGTTGATTTATTCGGATCAGATTGGCGAAACTGTTGCTGAATTAGGATATAAGGCAATGCTGACTGAAGGCGCAAAACATATACTTGGATGGAAAAGCCCGAATTATCTCTATTGCAATGCAATCAACCCGAAGTTAAAAGTATTGCTCCGAAATTTCCGGCTCAGCGATGATATTGCATTCCGCTTTTCTAATAAGGGCTGGAGCGAATGGCCGTTGACCGTAGATAAGTTTTTAGGCTGGATTCATGCATTTGAACCAAAAGAAAATATTGTGAACCTATTCATGGATTATGAAACCTTCGGAGAGCATCAATGGAAAGAAACAGGAATATTTGAATTTATGAAAGCGCTTCCCGGAAAAGCAATCGAACAGGGGCTGCAATTCAACACACCAGGAGAAATTGCCGCTACACACGACCCTGTTTCTGCTATTAATGTTCCCTATCCGATTTCCTGGGCAGATGAAGAACGCGACCTCACAGCTTGGCTTGGTAACGAAATGCAGGACGAGGCTTTCACAAAGTTATACAGCCTGAAAAACAGAGTGGAACTAATTGACGATCCGGATATTCAAAGAGACTGGAACTATCTTCAAACAAGCGACCATTTTTATTACATGTGTACAAAATGGTTTTCCGATGGTGCTGTTCATAATTATTTCAACCCCTATGGATCGCCTTATGAAGCATATATTAACTATATGAATGCTCTGAGCGATTTTATTATCAGAATAGAAAAGTTGTTTCCTAAAGATTTTTCACAGGATTTTTCTAATTTATCTCCTTCAGAAATCGAAGATAAATTACAGGCATATAGCATTATTTTAAGTGAATTAAAGGATCAGAAGAAAAATTTTCCTGTAAAGAAAACAGAAAAAGCAGTAAACACGCTTAATAAGAAACAGCCCGTTAAAAGGGTAAAACCCACAACAATTAAGAAAGAGAACAATAAGGCTAATGTTGTAAAAAAAGCTGAACCTGCAAAAAAGACAACTACTGTAAAAAAAATTGGAACAGTTAAAAAAACGACTCCGGCAAAGAAGGCAGAGCCTGTTAAAAAAGCCGCTCCTATAAAAAAAGCAGCAGCGAAACCTGTAGGGAAAAAGAAAATTATACCGACAAAAAAAACAGTAAAAGCTGTAGTTAAAAATGCACCCGTTACAGTTAAAAATGCAAAAACTGCAATCAAAAAATCAAAGCCAAAAGCAGTAAAAAAACAAGCAGCAAAAGTTGTGAAGGCAGTTAAGAAAACAGCAGTAAACACGAAAAAGCCAACCACAGTTAAGAAAGCTATAAAACCTATTGCAATCAAAAAAGCAACAACAAAACCTGTGGCAAAAGCTAAAACTCCTGTAAAAGCTTTGAAAAAAGTAACAGCAAAGCCAAAATCGGCAGCAGTAAAAGCACCGACTAAAAGCAAGAAGAAAAAATAAACCTATCAAGCTCAATAAAATACAAAGCACTTTCTATAACAAAAGTGCTTTTTTATTGTTTATTATTTATTCCCAATAAAAATAATTGATGCCACTTTCTAAATACATCAATAACATTTCTGCATTGCAGTTTTTTCAGATTTTTCGTTTCGGAGTTCTTCTGCTGATAAGTATTATATTCACTAAAACACATCTTGCCGTTAAAGAAATCGGAATTTATGAAACGATACTTTTTCTTGCAGGTGCTGTAAGTTTTTTCTGGTTGTCGGGGTTAATCCAATCGCTTCTTCCTTTATATAAAAACAACAAGCAGACTGATAAAAAAAATCCCGCTGTTTTTAATGCTTTTTTACTGATTACATTTTTCAGCATTCTTGCTTCAGGAATTATATTTTTTGCAAGAACGCCCATAACTGCTTCTATCGGAAAAGCTGATATTATTCCTTACATAGACCTCCTGTGTTTATATGTGCTGCTGAGCGGTCCGGCAAACCTTGCAGAGTATATTTATCTTCTTACAGGGCAAGCAAAAAAACTGATATACTACGGTATTATTTCCATGACCCTGCAATTATTATTTGTCGCATTGCCCGTTGTTTTGGGTTACCCAATTATATGGGGAATAACAGGACTTGTTGTTATTTCTGGTTTGCGTGTAATATGGTTGCTCCGGCTAATATATCTGCATTCCGGGTTTTCTCTCAATATTCCCTTCATTAAAGAACATCTTTCTTTGGGCTACCCATTAATATTAAGTGCACTTTTGAGTGGCTCAGCTCAATATATAAATGATTACATTGTGTCTGTTTATTACGACAGTGAAACATTTGCCGTGTTCAAATACGGAGCAAAACAATTCCCCCTGATTGTTCTCTTAGCAAACAGCTTCAGCAATTCCATGATACCCGAATTTTCAGGCAGACCTATGCAGGAAGTACTTTCAGAAATCAGAAGAAAATCGTTGAAGCTGATGCATCTTTTATTCCCGGCAACCATGGTGCTGCTCCTTACAAGCCATTGGTTGTATCCTGTTGTTTTTAACAAAATGTTTCAGGAAAGCGCTTCAATATTTAATATTCTGTTACTGCTTGTTATAAGTTATATGGTTTTCCCGCAAACTGTGCTTATAGGAATGAAAAAAACAAAACAAATACTTTTTATTTCATTGATTGAAATTTTGCTTTTGATCTCATTAAGCCTTTTATTAATAAATTTCATGGGAATAAGAGGTGTTGCGACTGCAACCGTAATAGCATATTGCCTTGAGCGTGTTTTTTTAATTCTGATTATTTATAAATTAATGAAAATTTCTCCTTCCGCATACATCCCCGTAAAAAAATATTTGTTTTATGTCGTGCTTGTATTAGCGGCATTTACTGCATCCTACCTCATGCACTCATCGGTTTGTTCATAAGCTTAAAACTTGTCAATAAAATTAAAAAGCAGATTTGAAGAGTTCGTATTTGTTTTTATACTTTCGCAAAGTATTATAAATCCAAATAATGAAACCACATAAAATCAGTGTTGAAAATCTTACTTATCGTACTATTTTCAGAATTTTAAGACAAGGCTTAAAGCTTGAACTATCTAAAGATTCCGTAGAACGTATTCTTAAATGCAGAAATTATCTTGATAAAAAAATAGCGGAATCGAAAGTGCCCTTGTATGGCATAAATACAGGCTTCGGCTCTTTGTGTGATCATACCATCAGCAACGCTGATCTTGAAACCCTGCAAAGAAATCTTGTGGTTTCTCATGCATGCGGATTGGGAGAAAGAGTTCCTGAAAGAGTTATAAAATTAATGCTGCTGTTAAAAATACAATCTCTTTCTTACGGACATTCCGGAATACAGCTTGCAACCGTGCAAAGACTTATTGATTTTTTTAATAATGATATTCTCCCCGTTATTTATCAGCAGGGATCACTCGGTGCCTCTGGAGATCTCGCTCCATTAGCACATTTGAGTCTTCCTTTACTCGGATTGGGAGAGGTTCTATTTGAAGGCGCAGTACATCCCACAGAAGAAATTTATCAAAAATTCGGATGGGAGTCTGTTAAGCTTAAGTCTAAAGAAGGGCTTGCATTGCTCAATGGAACGCAATACATGAGTGCTTTTGGTGTTTCTTCCATGCTGAAAACATTCCGAATTTCAGAACTTGCAGATATTATCGGAGCACTTTCCCTTGATGTTTTTGATGGACGCATAGAACCTTTCTGTGAAAATATTCAGTCCATACGTCATCATAAAGGCCAGATGCAGACAGCGGAAACGATTTCTCTGCTGCTTGAAGGAAGCCAACTTATTGAGCAAGATAAACAACACCTGCAGGATCCTTATTCGTTTCGTTGCATTCCACAGGTGCATGGAGCATCCAAAGACGCCATAAACTATGTATCGCAGGTTGTTCAAAATGAAATAAATTCCGTTACAGATAATCCTACTATTTTCCCGGACGATGATCAGATTATTTCTGGAGGAAATTTTCACGGTCAGCCCCTTGCCATTGCTTATGATTTTCTGGCAATAGCCCTTTCAGAACTGGGGAATATTTCTGAAAGAAGAACCTACCAGTTGCTTGGTGGGAAACGGGGCTTGCCGCATTTTCTCGTAGCCAACCCAGGTTTAAATTCAGGATTGATGATTCCGCAGTATACAGCAGCTTCCATTGTGAATCAGAATAAATTGCTCTGCACTCCTGCTTCTGTAGATTCAATTGAATCGTCTCAGGGTCAGGAAGATCATGTGAGTATGGGAGCAAATGCTGCCTCAAAAATGTATAAGGTTGTTGAAAATACAGAGCGTATTCTTGCCATTGAACTCTTGAATGCAGCTCAGGCTCTTGAATTCAGAAGACCTTTAAAAACTTCGCCGTTTCTAGAAAAATTCATCGAGCGCTACAGAACGTATGTTCCCTTTATCGAAAACGATAAAATTTTGTACACAGAAATCAACAAAACCGTAGAATTTCTGAGAACCGTAGAATTTCAGATTCCCGATGAATTAGTTGACCGCGATAATGCTGATGAAGCAGATGATGAAAATGATAAATACGCTTTTATCAAAAAAAGCTGGTTTGATAGAATTAGTAATTTTACAATCGGAAAGCCTTAAATGCCTGCAAGGAAACATCAATTTCATCGTTACGCTTGACCTGAAAAGTAGTCATGTACATTAGTACACCTGTCTGCCGACAAGGCAGGCTCCTAATTTTCAGGTCTTCGCAAGCCCTGCCTACCCTGCCTCGCCGGCAGGCAGGCGGACAGGCAGGCTTGAACTTGATGTTTTCTTATCAGGCACACACATTGCGAGCAAAAAATACATAGTTTTCTTGCGGACATTAAATGCGACTACGAAGTAGTCGAATGTTTATAACCCCGAGCGTTGCTCGGGGTTATAAAAGACAATAATACCGATTTTGGCAAAAAATTTGCTCTGTATTTGCTCCAAATAGAATAGCAAAGATGTATACGCAAATTTTATGACAAAATCATCTGAAAAAACAGTCTCTGGAAACAGTAATCCAATGAATAAATATATATTAATAGTAGCTGGAGGAAGCGGAAGCCGCATGGGAAATAACACTCCCAAACAATTTCTGGAAATTTACGGAAAGCCTGTTTTAATGCATACTTTTGAGTCATTTTTTTCTACAAAACAAAATTTTAAATACATTCTTGTTCTTCCTGAAGACCAAATTCAATTCTGGAAAGATTTGTGCGAAAAACATATATTTAATATTCCTCACATTATTGTACCGGGAGGTTCAGAACGCTATTTTTCTGTAAAAAACGGATTACAGACTGTAAGCGAAAACGGGTTCATTGCTGTTCATGATGGTGTGCGTCCTTTAGTTAGCAAAGAAACAATTATCAGGTGTTTTGAAGAAGCAGAAAAACATGGATGCGCGATTCCATGTATTGACATTCCCGAATCAATACGACAAATTACAGAGAATGCTTCACACGCAGAAGATCGTACAAAATATAAAATCATACAGACTCCCCAGGTTTTTTCAATTTCTTTATTGCAGGAAGCCTACAAGCTGCCTTATGAAAAAAGTTTTACAGATGATGCAAGTGTTTTCGAAAAAGCCGGAAATAAAATCCATCTTGTAAAAGGAAATGAAGAAAATATTAAAATCACAAAACCCACTGATTTACTAATTGCAGAGGTTTTAATGAAAATGAAATGAAAAACTGAGTTACCTTCGAAAATATTTTTTTATTGTTTTCCCGTAGACCTGCCTGCCACACTTAGCAGGACAGCGTGAGACACTTTTCAGAGTGGATTCAAATGTAAATTTTCAATATTATTTAAAGAAGGCATATTTTAAAACATACTAATAAGAATATAAATGAAAAAGATGAACAATGATAGAAGCCTTATATTAAATGGAAAAGAGTCTGATGATGAAATGATCAATGTAACAAATCAAAAACTGCAAAACGAATTTGAAGGTCTTGGAATAATTATTGAAAATCATGGAAAATGACCAAAAAAGTTATATTTTTAATATTATTCAACTTTGCTTTATTAAATATTAAAGGGCAAATACATAATACTATTGAATTGATATCATTTAATGTTAATCAGGTAAATAATACTGTTGTATTAACATGGGCAACATCATTTGAAGATAGTTCGCTTTTTTATAATATTCAAAGAAGTCCTGACAATATTAATTTTTACTCTGTTGATTCAATTTTAGCAGCTGGTAATTGTTTAACTCTTACTAATTATCTGTATAATGATAGTGGTCCTTTTTTAGAAAATGGCGTTTTGTATTACCGACTAATGGTTACATTTGGGAATCAAACAAGCATGATAACACCTTCAATACATATATTTTATTATAACAGCATTGAAGAAAATATTAATTCTATATCTTGGAAAATATTTCCAAATCCCAGTAAGAATTACGTCACACTCGAATTTGAACAAAATAAATATTTTCATTGTTTCCTAATAATTTATGATATGAATGGGCACGAAGTACTAAAAATTAACAATTTTCAAAGTGACCAACAAAAAATTTATATTGATAAAAAAGGTATCTATAACCTCATATTAATGGATAAGATAAATATATTAGCTACGAAAAAAATAATAATAAATTGATATACTATGTACCAAAATCATGACATAAGAGTTTCTCTAAAAATTAGGAGATTTTATTGTGATGAATATGGAAAAAATAGATAAAAAAAACCGTTGCTAATAAGAATAAACGGAAATAGTAAACAAACTCATCACTAAAAATAAAATTATGAATATTGAAATTGAAAAAAAATTTACAGTTACAAACGAATCATGGAAAGAAGAACAGCAGGGGGTTTTGTATATGCAGGGATATATTTGCAGGAACGCGGGAAAATCTGTTCGTGTACGAATAGCAGGCAACACAAGCTATTTAACTATTAAGGGAGGAAGAACCGGCTTGTCGAGAGATGAGTTTGAATACTCCATTCCCGTGGATGATGCAAAAAGCCTTCTTGAAAAATATTGCGAAGGTAAAATAATTGAAAAATTCAGATACAAAATTATGTTTGAAGGTAAATTGTGGGAAGTGGATGAATTTTTGGGAAACAACAAAGGTTTGGTAATGGCAGAAATTGAACTTTTATCAGAAACAGAAGAATTTGTTAAACCCGATTGGATTGGTAAAGACGTAACAAACGACCCGAAATATTATAATGCAAACATGATAGATTTTCCGTATTCTGAATGGTAACAGGGTGGTTGAGCGGAGTCGAAACCACCCTGTTACCTGCAACCTGCAACAAAAATTAATATATTAGCCAATGCAAGAAAAAAAAGTCCTTTTTATTATCAATCCCATTTCAGGAGGAAAGAATAAAGATTTTCTCCCTGAGTTAATTCGTACTAAAATCAACAACAGTATCCCTTTTGAAATATTGAATTGGCAAAGCGCATCTCAGGATATAGAAACCGAAATCAATAAAAAAATTGAGAAAGAAAATTTCAACATTCTTGTTGCTGCAGGCGGGGATGGTACAGTTAACAGAATGGCCTCTTTTGTGAAAGGAAAAAAAATAACACTTGGAATTCTTCCTTTTGGCTCTGGTAATGGTCTTGCTCGATTTCTTAAAATACCACTTAATACTGAAAAAGCAATTGAACTTATTGTTACAGGGAAAGAAGTAATTATTGACTCCGGAAAAATAAATAACAAAGATTTTTTTTGCACAGCAGGTGTAGGATTTGATGCGCATATCGGAACTCTTTTTGCAAAAGCCGGGAAGCGTGGACCAATGACCTATATAAAAAAAATAACAGCCGAATTCAACAAATACAAACCTTCTCAATACGAACTTGAAATTGATGGAGAAACTTATTCTGAGAAAGCTTTTTTAATAACATTTGCAAATGCAAACCAATGGGGAAATGAAGCACAGATAGCTCCCGGAGCAGATATTCAGGATGGCTTGCTGAACATTACCCTTGTTAAATCGGTTTCACTTCTCACAGCCCCTGTGATAGCCACTCGCTTATATCTGAAAAATATTGATAAATCTGCAAATGTGAAAACCTTTGCCGGAAAAAAAATTATTGTAAAAAGACAAGAAGAAGGCTCTGTTCATTTTGACGGAGACCCGGGAATTATGGGAAAAAAATTAGAGGTAGAAATTTGCCCGACATCCCTGAAAATAATTGTCCCTGCTAACTCACGGCTTAAATAAATTTTTCAAAATGCGAAAAATTGACATCCCATTAGCTCTTGTTTTTTCTGGATTAATCCTCCTTTTCATTGTTTTTTCTGCATGTAATGAAACATTTTTCAACTGGATGTTCGAGCACCATCAAAATATTCTGAGTTGGTATATCCGTCCGATTTTTCTGATTCCATTCTGTTTTTTTGCATACAAGCACAGTTGGTCGGGAATTGCAATTACAATTTTTTGTCTTGTTACAAGTATGTTCTGGTTTCCAAAACCTGAAACTGTAAATGAAAAAACGCTTGCATTCCTGCAATTCGAAATGGATTGGCTTAACAGGAGTTGGGACTATAAAAAAATATTGCTTGTTTTATCTGTCCCTTTTTCTTTCACATTGCTCGGACTCGCTTTTTGGAAAAGAAGCCTTTGGATGGGACTGGCAGTTATTATTCTTATGGCAACGGGAAAAATAATATGGAGTATTTATAATGCAGGAGAATCGGGAATTGCTATAATAATTCCTGCTCTATCCGGTCTGCTTATTTGCTCTTTGCTTATTTATTTCGGTTTTAAACGGCTTGAAAAAAAGGATAAAAAAAATAACTGAATATTTGCGTAATAAAAGACTTTAGAAAAAATATGTGCCATAAGCACTACCCTTATTTTCCACTACTTCCCGCAAGAATTCTTTCAATTTTATTTTTTGCGCTTAACACTTCAAACATGGATTGAAAAAAACTGCTTTGTGTTTGCAGATATTGATTTTGAGCTTGTGTAAGATCAAGGCTTGAAGAAACTCCTTTTTTGTATTTTACTAAAGTTTTATCATAGATTTTTTTGGCAAGTGTATTATTTTCTTTTTCCCTGTTATATTTATCAACAGCCGCATTAAAAGAAGCAAGCGCCTGATTGTATTCTATCGTAAGAGCTTGCGAAACTTTTTGTTTCGTGTTATTGATTTTTTCCAATTCAAGTTTTACCTGTTGCTGTTTTGCATGCCTCATACCGCTTGCAAAAATGGGTATTTCAATAGAAATCCCAAGAACATCTTTCGGGTTAAAATTAAATTCGGGCTCTTTTCCCTGTTCCTGATGTCTGTAAAAAGCCACAACAGAAGGCAGGCATTGTGACTGATATCTGCGTAAATTTAATTTTGTAAGTTTTTCCTGTGTATCTATCAACTTCATATTAATATTAGAAGCGGCATCAAATGACTGAGATGAAAATCCGTTCGGGTCAACAGTAAGAAGCATATCTGTAAGTTTATCTTTTAAAATAATATTTTGATCGGCAGACAAACCCATTTGCATTTTTAAAAGATTTTTCGCAACATCTATCTGACGCTCTAAAGAAGCAATAGTATTTTTAAGGTTGAGTGCTGTTAATTGCAACTGGTCAACATCTGTGTCTTCAATAAATCCGGCTTTGTACATTTTTTCCATTTCATCCAGAATTTTCATAATATTTGTAAGAGAAGAGTCGAGAATATTTTTACTTTCTCCTGTTATCAGAATCAACTGGTAGGTTCCTGATACTGTTTCCCGTATTTCATTTTCTGCTTTTAAAACTCCTTGTTCGCTTAATAATTTAAAGGTTCTTGAGGCTTGTATTCCTACAAGGTATTCTCCACTGAAAATAATTTGCGAAACAGTAATATCTAACGTTGTGTTTTCTTTTACACCAAGACTTAACTTCATTGTATCCAGTTTATGCGTATGCGTAAAATAATCTCCGGGAATTGGAAAAACAGGAGTAGCACTATACATAGTCATTTCCGGGACTTTAAAAATATTCTGATAAGCAAATTTTGCGCTAACCTGAGGAAGACCGATAGCAGTTGTTTCCCATATTTTTTTCTTGGCTATTTCAATATCAATTTGCGCATTTTTTATATCCGCGCTGTTTTTTAATGCAAAATCAACAGCTTCCTGCAAAGTAAGCAGCATATCTCCTCCCGCCTGCTTTTTATCCTGTGCAATTACGCTATTAAAAAAAAATAAGATTGAAAATATTACACCTGAAAATTTAAAATACCTGCACATAAATTACCCTATATTAAAATTAAACGTTTTCTTTTGTTTTTCTAAATACTTAACTCCTTTTTTGTTTGCAATTCCACGGATATGGCTTTCAAACATTACCTCAAATATGACTTTAAAATTAAACTCATTGTTGTGAAGAAATTCAGGTTGATGAATGGCTTCTAATTTTTTAAGATATAAACGGGCTATAAGCTCTACGCTCAAATCATCCCGGTATAATCCTTCTTCTATTCCCTGTTCAATATTCTGTATAACATGATCCTGTATAATATCCATGTGCTTGTGCATATAATTTTTAAATATTTCGGGATAATATTTTTGCAAATCATACATCACGGCAGGGTTAAAATTTTGAAAATTTTTACTTACTTCTTTGCTTACTTCAAGAAGAATATCTATCGCGTTTAATTTTTTTCCTGTAATAAAATCTCCATAACAACAACGGTTTTTGAGATGATATTCAAGAATTTTCTCAACCAGGTCTGTTTTGTTATTAAGATAAAGGTACAGTGTTTTTTTCGACATACCCATTTCCCGTGCTACATCATCCATAGAAACGCTGCGAATTCCATATTTAACAAAAAGACCTGCAGAAATCTTGATAATTTGATCAAGTTTATCGTCCATATTAAAATTTAATTTAATTTGCGGGGCAAATATATAATAGTTTTACACACCGGAAACATTTTACACAACAAATGTTTCCATAAAATAATGAAAAATCTATGAGTGCAGGAAAAATCACGACAGACGAAATAAAATCACGGTTGGAAGCAGCCGGAAGTGAGAAAAATAAGGAAGGGATGCAGCGCTTTGGAATTTGTTTTGAAAAAGCCTTTGGTGCGCCTCTACCTATAATCCGGACTCTGGCAAAAGAAATCGGGAAAAATCATGAATTGGCAATGGAGTTATGGGAAAACCCATATCATGAAATAAAACTACTTGCCACAATGATTGCCGAACCCAAAAAATTGAACTCAGAACTTATGGATAAATGGGCTGCAAAATTTTATTCGTGGGACATTTGCGATCAGTGCTGCGCAAATTTATTCAGAAATAATCTGCTTGCATGGGAAAAAGCAATAATCTGGTGCAAAGATGACAGAGAATTTGTAAAACGCGCAGGCTTTGTATTAATGGCGCAGCTTTGTGTTAAAGATAAAAAAGCCGATGATAAAAAATTTGAAGCATTTTTCCCCTACCTGATTGAAGGGGCAGAAGATGAGAGAAACATGGTTAAAAAAGCTGTAAATTGGGCATTACGACAGATTGGTAAACGAAATATATCATTGAATGAAAAAGCATTGGACACGGCAGAAATAATCTATAAAAAAGGGAATAAAGCTGCCCGGTGGATTGCTGCGGATGCTATAAGAGAATTGAAGGAGAAACAGAAGAAGATGTGATGGAAATAAAGTATGTTGCAGGTTGAAGGTTGCATCTCAAAACTTAGAGCTACTCCCAACTTGCAACACCAAAAACCTGCAACCTGCAACTTATTTTTTTAGGTTACCTCCCATTCAGCAACTCAAGCGCATTACTTAACGCTGCCTCTGTGAGCTGGCTACCGCTGAGCATTTTGGCTATTTCTTTCACTCGTTCTTCCTGAGTTAAAATACGAATGTGTGTTGAAGTCGTTTCTTTTCCCTCTTTCTTATAAACAATACAATGATCTTTCCCTTTGCTTGCTATTTGTGGAAGATGTGTTATGCCTATTATTTGTATTTCTTTAGACATTTTTTTCAGAATGCTTCCCATTTTATCGGCTATTTCTCCTGATACGCCTGTATCTATTTCATCAAAAATAATTGTGGGAAGCTGATTCTGTCCTGCTGTTTTTGATTTAATGCTTAACATGAGTCGCGACAATTCTCCTCCGGATGCAACTTTTGATATTTCCTGTGGTTCAATATTTTTGTTGGCAGAAAATAGAAATAAAACATTATCCATACCTCTCGGAAGAAAATCTTCTGTCTTATTTAAGTTTACAAAGAATGATGCATGTGGCATACCTAATTGCACAAGCATGGATTTTATATCAGACTCAAAAGCAGGAATTACTTTTTTCCGGGAAGCAGTTAATTTATCAGCAATTTCTGAAAGTTTAAGACGAAGTGTTTCTGTCGCTTTTTCTTTTGCAGTAATTTCAACATCGAACGATTCTATTTCATGTATTTTTTTTTGCAATTCTTCTCTTATTGAAATTAACTCCCCTAAAGATGATACACGATGTTTTTGCTGTAGCGTGTAAATTAAATCCAAACGCTCATTAATCCATGCAATTCTTTCCGGGTTATATTCTATTTCGGAAGAAAGAATATCTGTTTCAGATATAATGTCTTTTAATTCAATAATGATACTGGAAATTCTTTGAATCAGAGTATCAGCAGGTGCAAGATATTTCTGAATACCTGTAAGTATTGTTTGAATTTCTTTTAAAATGATAAGCGCATTTTCATCTTTTTCTTCAAGAAGATAATTAATTTTTTGAAGCGCTGTTTTTATTTCTTCTGCATGAGTTAATGCCTGTTGTTCTTTTTCAAGTTCCGATTCTTCATCTGTATCTAATTTTGCTTCATCAAGCTGAGAAAATTGAAACTGAAAATAATCGAGATCTGATTTTGAACGGGTAGCTTTTTCTATTAATGCTGATAAATTATTCTTAGCTTCCCTATATCCTGAAAAGACCATTTTATACTCAAGCAGAAGGTTTTCATTTTTCGCATAGGCATCAATAACTGAAAGCTGATATTGCAAATCTGCCAGCAACAGGCTCTGGTGTTGCGAATGAATATCAATAAGTTTTGAAGTGATTTCTTTCAGAACATTCAGGTTAACGGGAGTGTCATTAATAAATGCCCGTGATTTGCCTTCTGCTCCTACCTCTCTCCTTATTATTGCTGTTTCTTCAAAATCAAGTTCGTGTTTCTGAAAAAGGTTTTGTACGGAATAATTTTTCACGTCAAATTTTCCTTCAACAATACATTTTTTTGATTTTTCTTTTAGTACAGATGAGTCGGCTCGCTGTCCAAGAATTAAAGATAGCGCGCCAAGTAGAATAGATTTTCCTGCACCTGTTTCACCGGTAATAACCGTAAAGCCTTTATCGAAATCAATATCAAGTGCATTGATAAGTGCGTAGTTTTGTATGAAAAGGTGTTTTAGCATTCGTGCTCATTTTTGTGCAAAATTACTTTTTTTGTGGAATTATCTATGAATAAAATTGTAAAAAGAAATGAATGAAGTGCTTTTGAGATATCAAACAACTAAAGGGATAAATGGAGTAAAATTCAAGCGAACGACAAGATTTTAAACTCAGGGAAATTGCAATTTAGTGTAAAGTATTGTTGCCCCTCACTCTTTAATTCCTACCGACACAAATGTTACATCCGTTGCCCTGAAAAAACCTAAAGCTCCGTTATTAATATTGCCTTTTATGTTTGAAGGAGGACCACTCATGGGACCTGCATTCCAAGCGGTTTCAAGCATTAATGATGTTATAAAATCGTAAAATTCCTTATTAATGGAATACGTTCCCACTTTAACCGTATCTCCGGGATTTGCATTTATTAAAAACATTGTGAGACCCGGAATATAATTGCCGTTTACTAATAAATCATCTGTAAAAATGCATTCGCTTATAGTGTCTGTTTTTAAAGTATCATTAATATAATACTCCCAAAGATAATAATCGCCGGGTATAGGGCTATCTTGCCCCCATCCGTTGATTTTATAATACGTGGCATTTGGATCCACCCCGTATTGTCCAGCCTGCATGTGAGAGGGTTCAAATTTCTCGTAGGTTATTGAGTCCATTGTCATGGTTTGTCTCATAAAGCAAGAGGATTCATATTCTTTGGTAACATCATCAATAGTAACATTGCCAATTTTAAGAGTATATTTTTTTTCATAAGGTAATTTAACAGGAGTTAATGTCTGGTATATGCCCGAACCAGAAGGATTTTCAATAAGTACCATTGTGGTATCTCCGTTTGAAATTGTAACATCAGCACCGGAAACAACAGGGGAAGCAGAATTTGAAAAATAATTACTCGTGAGTGAAAGTTTCACCGTCTGATATTTGTGTTCAGTTGTTATGTTTGCATCAACAACAAGCCGTGTATAGGTATCATCGAGTTTTAAATCTATTTTTTCAGAGCAGGATGTTGCTATTACAGATGCTGCAATAAAAATGTATATTAATAATTTTGATTTCATAAAATTAAAATTTCAGATTGTAAGTAATAGCAGGAATTATCGGGAAAAGATAGACCTTGTATGCTTCTGTGATATTCGGGTCGTCTTTATTTGGCTGCAATTGTATCATGTACGCATTTTTTCTGTAATAAGCATTGTAGACTGAAAAATTCAGAGAATGCTCAAAAATATCTCCTTCATCTTTTTTGAAGTCATAAGTTAATCCTATATCGAGGCGGTGATAATCGGGCATGCGGTATGAATTTCTTTCAGAATAAACAGGAGCAATGATGTTGCCATACGTGAAACGACCCGTTGGCAGTGTAATAGGCGCACCCGTTGAATAGACCCATGTTGCAGAAACCGTAATTCTGTCTGTTATTGCATAATTCCCGACTATGGAAACATTATGTGTTTTATCATAGGGAGCTGTATACCATCTTCCTTCATTTATTTCAGGAACTTTTCTTTTAGCTTGTGAAAGCGTGTATGCAACCCAGCCCGTGAGCTTTCCTGTTTGTTTTCTGATAAGGAATTCTGCGCCGTAGGAATATGCTTCGCCGAAACGTATTTCTCCTTCTAATTTAGGATTAAGAAAAATGGAGGCATGGTCTTTAAAATCTATCTGATTCTGCATTTTCTTATAGTAAATTTCAACAGAAGTTTCGAACATATTTTTTTTCAAATTTCTGAAATAGCCTAAAGAAAACTGATCGGCAAGCTGTGGTTTGATGTTCGGAGAAGAAGGAAGCCATACATCAAGCGGAGTTCCAACGGTTGAGTTTGACGCAAGGTGCACATATTGGTTCGTTCTCGAGTAACTACCCTTGACAGAAGACACTTCATTAATCAGAAAATTAAATCCAAAGCGCGGTTCAAGACCAAAATAATTTTTATAAAATTCAAATTCTTTGTGAACAGTAGAATCAATTGTATTATACAATCCGTCGAAATTATAAACTGTAGATTTACCCATGCTCTGAAATGCTGAGAACCGCAAGCCATAGTTTAAAGTGAGCAACGCATTTACTTTTTGTTCGTTGCTTAAAAATACAGCATGCTCCAAAGCTCGTGAACCAGGAACGGCTATTTCATTGAAGATGCTTGAACCGCCACTGCCTTTTGCCCTTCCCGGATCAAAGGAATGCAATGTTGTAATCAATCCAAACTTCAGTGTATTACTCGTGTTCAGGAAATAACCGAAATCTGCTTTTATACTTTCATCCTGAAGATTTGAAGTCCAGTTGAAACCCTGAATCGCAGAATTCTGACCTAGATCATAATTGTAATTGCTGAATAAAAATGTAAAATTAGCAAAGAGTTTTTGCGAGAATAAATGATTCCAGCGTGCAGTAACCGTCTGATTTCCCCAGCTCATACGAAAAGGATCTGTTTTGCCAAACTGGAAAATATCCCTACCGAGGTAGCCCGATAAAAACAGACGATCCTTATCGCTTATTGTATAATTTATCTTTGCATTCAAGTCGTAGAAAAATAATTTATTATCTCTAATCTCTTTATTTGGCGCAAGAGGTAAAAATAAATCTGCCCACGATCTTCTTCCCGAAACCATAAAAGAGCATTTGTCTTCAATGATGGGTCCTTCGAACATTACACGACCTGATATAGTTCCTATACCACCGGATCCGCTGAATTTTTTCAGATTCCCCTCCTTCATTCTAACATCTAATAAAGAGGAGAGCCTGCCCCCGTATTCAGCCGGAATATCTCCCTTATATAATTTCACATCTTTTACAGCATCATTATTGAATACAGAGAAGAAGCCCATAAGATGCGAAGCATTGTATACCGTAGATTCATCAAGCAAAATAAGATTCTGATCTGTCGACCCTCCACGAACACTGTAGCCAGAACCTCCTTCTCCGGTGGATTGCACACCCGGTAAAAGCTGTATGGCTTTAATTACGTCCACTTCGCCCATAAGCGCTGGTATCTGACGAATTGCTTTTGCATCAAGTTTTACGGTGCTCATTTCTGTTTTTACAATATTTTCATTTTGCTTTTCACCAGTAACCACAACCTCTTTCGTAATTTTTGCCTGCTCCTCCAATTCAATATTAATAGTGATATTTTCTTTCAGGTTGATTTGTTTTTCGATGCTCGTATAACCAACAAAAGAATACACAAAATTATATACACCCGGCTCAAGGCTTATGGAATAAAATCCGTAGGTATTGGTACTGGATCCGCTTTTTGTTTCCTTCACGTACACACTCGCACCTATAAGTTCCTCACCGTTTTTTTTATCTTTCACTCTGCCGCTGATTGTAATTTTTTTCGCGGGCGTGTTTTCTGTTGCATTGGATTGAAAAGAGAAGAGGAGGAAGAGGATTGCTATCAGATATTGTGGCATCGTCCCATGCTTCGACTTCGCTCTGCACAAGTGGGACGATGGTACAATACCGTTTCTATTATTTTTCATTTTCATTTTTTTGTTTTTTTCCGAATATTCCAAACATTATTGATATAGATGCGATGGGGCTGCTAAAAGCATTTTTTTTATACACTTCATTGCCTTCTTCGTCTTTTGTTCCAATGCCTCCCACATATCTGTAACCTACACCTGCATTTACTTTCAGCCAGCGCAGAAAATTAATTTCGGCTTCAATTTGTGGCGTTAAGACAAAGATATTATCTCTGTAATACTCGTCAGCTTTATCTATATTGTAATCTGAATCATAATAGGCGAGTTGTCCCCATCCGGCTTTCAGGCTTCCGCTGAAATGAAATACAGACTGTGGTTTATAGATATATCCAATCCAGAATCCGCCATGATTCATTTTGAGTCTGTAAGTATACTTATAAATAAAAACATCATTCAGGGTTCTTACAAAATTCTTTTCAAATCTGTTTGAAAGACTCATGCCATAGCCACCAAAGAAGAAAGAATAATCAAACAAAACAGCGCCTCCACCACCACTGCAATAGGCTAATTCTTTATCATAAGCCGAAAACTCATGGATAGGAGCTCCAAAGCCTGTTACTTTTACCTTTTTCCCATCAAAAAGATATTTAAAACTGTTGTCGCTTCCCTCTTCCTGCGCCTGTATTAGCATGGGAAATATGGCGAATAACAATAGAATATTTATTTTTTTCATTGTTGTATTTTTTGTATTTTTTTGTACGAATAATCGTTCCATACGTAGAACGGTTCTGTTCCGAAATGTAAAATCATTCCATACTTCGACTTCGCTCAGCACTGGTGGAACGATTCTACGTTTCTAAAAAATTCCAAATTTTAACGACACTCCTGCTGAAAAACCATCCAGCGCATTTTTTTTAACACCAAGCAAATCTATGCCATTCGTAAACCTGTAATGAACTCCTGCTGCAAATCGAAAATGTTTGAAAACATTCAGTTCCGCTTCAACTCCCGGTTCAAGAATAAAAAAATTGTCCTGATCATCCATAATATAGTTATCAGGGTCTTGCGTATGGTGATGCTGCGAATCTGTAAGTATTGCGCCCCCTCCACCAATAAGTATCGGAACTGAAATATGAATTATCTCTTTTGGAAAAATAATGGGTTCAACAATAAAACCACCATATCCGCCCGTAAGCATTGATTTTTTCATTAAAACATCATTATGAAAAGAACTTCCGATTATTCCATGACCCGCCATCCCAATTGCCAGATAATGATTTGCGATCCATGCTAAACGACCACCGATATGAAATGCATCATTTTTCACACCTGTTGGTTTTACCATTGCGTATCTCATATCCATGGAAATATAAAAACCGTGGTCGTCCACTTTTTTAATCAATGTTTTTATTTCCTGTTCTGCGTCATTATTATTTTGTGAAAGAACGTTCAACTGCAATCCTGTTACAGCTATTAATAAGAAAGCAAAAGCTTTTTTCATATTTTCTGCAAATTTTAAATTAATAAAAAAAATAACCTATATATTTTCGATGAACGGTTAGTTTTATCCGATGAATAAAATAAAAAACGGAATTGAATAGCGAAAAGTATGCCAAAGTGGAAAAGGGATGTAACGCAATGTAAGATTTTTTAGGATAGAAGTTCGAAGCCGGAAGTTCGAAGCTGGAAGTCGGAAGTAGCTTCAGGCTTCCAGCTTCGAGCTTCGTGCTTCGTGCTTCAGATTGACTAAAAAAAAAAATTACGTAACATAAATTAATTTTATCAACATAAATAAAAAGTAAGAAGCGAATCATTACTTTTGTTTTTTCAGAATAAAAAAAATATGCAGAAATATCTTACAGATTTAAACGAATATCAACAGGAAGCAGCAGTGAATTATAATGGAGCTTCTTTGATTATAGCAGGAGCCGGATCGGGTAAAACTAGAGTACTGACATACAGGATTGCGCACATGCTGAATTGCGGCGTTAACCCGCGCTCTATACTGGCGCTTACTTTTACAAATAAAGCTTCCAAAGAAATGAAGGAACGCATTCGCAAACTCATTGGGTCCGATATCGCAAATTATTTATGGATGGGCACATTTCATTCCGTATTTGCAAAAATTCTTCGCTTTGAAGCTGCATCTATTGGCTATACTTCGCAGTTTACTATTTATGATACCGATGATTCAAAGAGCCTGATAAAAACAATTGTCAAGGAAATGCACCTTGATAAAGACACTTACAAACCCAATGAAATTTACAACCGCATTTCCGGAGCAAAAAATAATCTTATCACTCCCGAAGTATACTGCGCAACCAATGAATACAAGGAGTTTGACAGAATGACCAAAAAGCCCGAGTTGGGAAGAATTTATCAGATTTATGTTGCACGCTGTAAAAAGGCAGATGCCATGGACTTTGATGATATCCTTGTAAACATGAACATCCTGCTTCGGAACTTTCCCGAAGTGATGATAAAATATCAAAAAAAGTTCAGCTATATTCTCGTGGATGAGTATCAGGACACAAATTACTCGCAGTATCTTATCATAAAAAAATTGGCTGCAATTAATAAAAATATTTGTGTAGTAGGCGATGATGCGCAGAGTATTTATGCATTCCGCGGAGCAAAAATTGAGAACATTCTGAATTTTAAAAATGATTATCCCGATTATATGCTTTATAAGCTGGAACAGAACTATCGTTCCACGCAAAACATTGTGCTCGCCGCAAACAGCTTGATTAAAAAAAATAAAGAACAGATTCCAAAAAAATTATTTTCTGATAATGAAGAAGGAGAAAAAATAAAAATTCTCAAATCCATGTCTGATACAGATGAAAGTTATCAGGTTGTTGGTGCTTTACTTGATAATATTTATCAGAATAAATTTGATTATTCGGATTATGCCATTTTATACCGCACCAATGCGCAATCGCGTTCACTCGAAGAAGCTTTACGAAAAAGAAACCTGCCCTATCGCATATACGGAGGAATATCATTTTATCAGCGAAAAGAAATTAAAGATGTACTTGCATATTTCCGGCTTGCTATAAATAATAAAGATGAAGAAGCGCTGAAAAGGGTTATCAATTATCCTGCGCGTGGCATAGGCGATACAACTATTGAGAAACTAATTGCAGGAGCTACTGCAGCAGATGTTTCTTTATGGAATGTATTATTAAATCCGGCTGAATACGGTGTATCTTTAAATTCAGGAACACAAACAAAACTGACTAATTTTGCAGGTTTAATAAAAAGTTTTTCTGCAAGACTTCAGGAATTGGACGCATACCGCCTTGCTATGCAAATAGTAGCAGAAGCAGGTATTATGAAAGAACTTAAAGAAGATAAATCGCCTGAAAGTGTGAGTCGCTCTGAAAACATTGAAGAATTGATAAACGGGATTAACGAATTTGTTGATTTGTTTAATGAGGAAGAAGGGATGCCAGGTCTTGATGCATATATGCAGAATATTGCGCTTCTTACAGATATGGATACAGACAAACCGGAAGATAAAAACAGAATTTCACTTATGACGGTTCATGCAGCAAAAGGGCTTGAATTCAAATGTGTTTTTATTGTGGGCGTGGAAGAAAATCTTTTTCCTTCTTCGATGTCGAATACAACAAGCAAAGAAATTGAAGAAGAGCGCAGGCTGTTTTATGTGGCACTAACAAGGGCAGAAAAATTTGCATACATTTCTTTTGCGCTTTCACGCTTTAAATGGGGGCAGTTTACGAATTCCTCTCCAAGCAGATTTTTAAAAGATATTGACCCGAATTATCTTGATAATAATTTTATTGACGAAGATGATGGCTTTGAAGAAGACGATTTGAATGATATTGAAGCCTCTCCTGTGAAATTTTTCAAACAAAAGAAATTTCAAGCCCGCGAGAAAAAACCATTTCCTGTTCAAACACCCCAGTTATCAAATAAATTTTCACGTGTAAAAAATACAGAGGAAAGTATTTCTTCTGAAAATGAAATTGTAGAAACCGATGATGTTACAGGAATTCAATCAGGGATGAGTGTTTACCACGAACGGTTTGGTCCAGGAAAAGTATTGCAGCTTGAAGGGAAATTTCCAAATACAAAAGCAACGATTTTTTTTCAAAGCTCCGGGCAGAAGCAGTTGTTACTAAAATTTGCAAAACTTAAAATTATTGAGTGATTTTAATGAAACATCTGTGTGATAAAAATATTTTTATTGTTCTACTTGTTACTACAATAATTTGTAATTTTTCTGTTAATTCTTTCTCCCAGCAAGCAAAAAAGAAAACAGAAAAAATGCTGACAGGATCGTGGGATCTTGTGTCTATGAACATGGGAAGTCTTGGCAATTTAGTTGATAGCTTGAAAATAAATGTTCCGGGTAAAACCGACAGCCTGAAAAAAGCAGCATCAGCGTCTATTGATAGTTTTTCAAAAAAACTTGAGAACATGAGAGGGACTATGATGCTAAGCTTAAATCGAAATCATTCTTTTACTGCAAAGAAGAAAAATAAGACAGACAAAGGGAAATGGGAACTTAGCAATGATGGAAAAACACTTACAACAATCAGCGAAGAACCTCTGAAAAAAAGTTTTCTTGAAATCAATAAAATCACAAAAGATTCTTTGATCTTTTTAAATAAAGAAAGCGATACGCATTTTTACATGATTTTTGTCCGTGTAAACGAAAAATAATTTTTACTTTCTTTTTTACTTCTTATTTTCAACAAACCAGAATGGAATCTGGAACTGACAACTAATATCAACAACCGCTCCGATGCGACCGAAGTTGACACTATTCCGTAAATTTGAGTCTACTCTGAAAAACCCCAAAAACCAATAAATGACACTAATTTCACGAATTTAATATGTTAATTATTAGTTGTATTTTCAGAGACAATTTGTGCAATTCGTGTCAAAAACACTTTTCGGAGTGGTTTCAAATTTGAAATTATTAATCATATTCTGTTATTTTTGCATGCATAAAAAATAAAATTATGAAATTTCGTGATTTAGTATTTTTCTCTTTTTTGATACTTCTTTTTCTGCCATTTTTTATTTTTACAGATGTTTTTAATTTTTATGATACATTTAATAGAAATCATCCACTAATAACAAGTTTTATCAAATTCGCGGTTCTTGCAACAGCCGGTGAATGTTTAGGTCTGCGAATTAAAACAGGAAATTATAATCATAAAGGTTTTGGGATTATTCCCAGAGCAATTGTTTGGGGCTTTTTGGGAATAACGATTCAAATGGCTTTCGCTGTATTTTCTTCCGGAGTACCGGTTTTTCTTACAAAGACATTAGATTTACCCTGGGCGCTTCATTTTTTAGACAAACAAACGGTATTGTCAATGAGTATCGGGGAGCAGCTCATCGTTGCATTTTCAATCAGTGTATCCTTAAACCTGATTTTTGCGCCGGTAATGATGACATTTCATAAAATCACAGATACGCATATAATCAATAACGGAGGAACCATTGCAGGGCTTTTTAAACCAATTAAATTCAAAGAAATTTTTAAAAATTTGAATTGGGTAGTCCAGTGGAATTTCGTGTTTAAAAAAACCATTCCTTTTTTCTGGATTCCAATGCACACAATCACATTCATGCTTGCGCCGGAATATCGCGTACTCTTCGCTGCATTACTGGGAATTGCACTTGGTGTAATTCTTGCTGTTTCAAATCAAAGTAAAAAATAATTATCGTTTTATACGAATCTGAAAATGATGAGCAGAATAATAATATAGCTCATAATCAGTGGCATATCAAGAACTATATTTTTGTTTTCTGATAAGTTTTTTATATTTTTGCATTCATGAATATTAAATAATTATTATGAGAAATCTTATCCGGTTTGATTGGGCTGTTAAAAGACTTTTGCGAAATAAAACAAACTTTGGCATACTCGAAGGGTTTTTATCTGAACTTTTAGGCGAAGATATAAAAATAGAAAATATTCTTGAAAGCGAAACCAATAAGGATTACAAAGAGGATAAATTAACAAGAGTTGATTTACTTGTAAAAAATATTAAAGGGGAATTTATTATTATTGAAGTTCAGAACAACCGAGAACATGACTATTTACATCGTATTCTTTTTGGTGCTTCAAAATTACTTATTGAAAACTTAGATTCTGGAATGAAATATTCAGAAATCAAAAAAGTTATTTCAGTTAATATTGTTTATTTTGACTTAGGACAAGGGGAGGATTATATTTATCACGGAAAAACTTCTTTTATCGGTCTTCATAAAAAGGACACTCTAAAGCTTTCACATGTACAGCAACAACTTTACAAAACTGACAATATTTCAAAAATATACCCGGAATATTATGTAATTAAGGTGAATCAATTCAATGACATTGCAAAAAATACATTAGATGAATGGATTTATTTTCTTAAAAAAGATGAAATAAAAGACGAATTTAAAGCTAAAGGATTGAAACAGGCAAAAGAACAATTAGATGTTCTTAAACTGAACGATGCAGAGCGTAAGGAATATGCTAAATTTATTGAACAAATCCGTTACGAAGAAAGTCTAATAGTTTCAAATTATAAAGTTGGTAAAATAGAGGGTCAAGAAGAAGGAAGTAGAACTAAAGCTTTTGAAATTGCTCGAAATTTAATAAATACGGGCGTAAGCATTGATATTATTATAAATACTACTGGGCTATCTAATGAGGAAATTAGTGGATTATAAAATTCAAAGTACAAATGAATAGAATAAAATACATTAATTTTCAAGAACCAAATTACATCAATAATGGTTTAACTCATTGGACTTCTTACATGGCGATAGCACACCCTTAAATTACCGAGAACTCTTGCCAGATAAAACGGCTCAGGTATATCTTAACTTTGGCGCAAAATTTTAAGCGTAGCGCAAATTATTTCTGATTATTTTTGAAAAGAAAAAAAATATCGTACTTTTGAACTACGATAAAAATGAAATTCAATGTCCGTTTATCATTTTATAAGACCTATAAAACTTCTATATCAGAATATCAAAAACAGAGACAACTTTGTTTTTTAGCTATTATTTTTTTAGTACCCTCTAAGTCTTTTCCACATTTTTTATTTTTTTTTTAATCAATAATCCCATTTATTATTATGGTTACAGCACAATTAATAAATCCTAAAAGTATCGTTGTAGTTGGCGGTTCCAACAATATAAACAAACCCGGCGGAAAAGTATTGTATAACCTGAAAGACGGTCATTTCAAAGGAGAGATATATGTTATCAATCCTAAAGAGCCCGAAGTACAGGGAATAAAGGCATTTTCAGACGTTAAGGAATTACCACAGGTTGACCTTGCCATTATAGCCATAGCTGCAAAATTTTGTCCTGAAACGGTTGAGATTCTTGCTAAACAAAAGCAAACACGTGCATTTATTATACTTTCTGCAGGTTTCAGTGAAGAAAATGAAGAAGGCGCAAAATTAGAAAAGCAAATAGTAGAAACCATAAACAGTGTGAATGGGTCTTTGATTGGACCAAATTGTATTGGCTTTCTCAATTCTAATTACAGCGGTGTTTTTACTACGCCCATTCCAAAACTCGATACAAAAGGTTGTGATTTTATATCAGGCTCGGGAGCTACTGCTGTATTTATTATGGAAGCAGGAATTCCAAAAGGCCTTACATTTTCAAGTGTATATTCCGTAGGCAATTCTGCACAAATGGGTGTGGAAGAAGTTTTGAAATATCTCGATGAAAGTTATGACCCTCAAACCAGCTCCAGTGTTAAGCTTTTATATATTGAAAATGTTAAAAAACCAGATATGCTGCTGAAACATGCTTCATCTTTAATTAGAAAAGGATGCAAAATTGCCGCGATTAAATCTGGCTCATCAAGTGCCGGAAGCCGCGCTGCTTCTTCACATACCGGTGCGCTTGCAAGTCCTGATGTTGCTGTAGATGCATTATTTCGCAAAGCTGGAATTGTGCGTTGCTATGGAAGAGAAGAGCTTACCACTGTTGCATCTGTATTTATGCACAAAGAACTTACAGGGAAAAATATTGCAATTATAACGCATGCAGGAGGTCCTGCCGTGATGCTTACAGATGCATTATCAAACGGCGGTCTTGAAATTCCACACATTGAAGGATTAAAAGCAAAAGAGCTTCAGGAAAAATTATTCCCCGGTTCTTCGGTTGCCAACCCTATAGATTTTCTTGCCACAGGAACTGCCGAACAATTAGGAATTATAATTGATTATTGTGAAAATGAATTTTCAGAAATTGATGCAATGATTGTGATTTTTGGCAGTCCGGGCTTATTTGAAGTATACGATGTTTACCGCTTGCTCGATGAAAAAATGAAAACGTGCAAAAAGCCTATTTATCCTGTATTGCCTTCTATTATTAATGTAAAAAAAGAAATTGAAGATTTTCTTTCTAAAGGAAGGATTAATTTTCCTGATGAAGTAATACTGGGAAATGCTCTTGTTAAGGTTTACAATACGCCAAAAACGATTGAAGAAAATATTGTTTTGCCCAAAATTGATACTGCAAAAATCCGCATCATCATTGACAATGCAGCGAATGGCTATTTATCACCGGAAGATGTTCAGGCTTTGCTTGATGCTGCCGGAATTTCAAGAGCCGGCGAAGCGGTTGTAACAACAGAAAAAGAAGCATTAAATGCAGCCGATAAATTAGGATATCCTGTTGTCATGAAGGTAGTCGGTCCTGTGCATAAATCGGATATTGGCGGCGTAGTTTTAAATGTAAAAGATGCCGAAAAAGTTGCAGCAGAATTTAACAGGATGATAAAAATAAAAGACACAACGGCCATTCTAATACAGCCTATGCTTTCAGGAATAGAACTGTTTGCAGGGGCAAAAAAAGAAGACAAATTTGGTCATACTATTTTATGCGGTTTAGGTGGAATATTTATTGAAGTGCTGAAAGATGTCAATTGCGGTCTTGCTCCGCTGACAATAAATGAAGCAACAGAAATGATACGTTCGCTTAAAGGCTATGGTATTATAAAAGGAGCAAGAGGTCAGGAAGGCGTAAATGAAGAATTGTTTGCAGAAATTGTATTACGCTTATCTGCCCTTGTTACAGCAGCGCCGGAAATTTTTGAAATGGATATAAATCCTTTGCTCGGAAAAAAAGATAAAGTTACAGCTGTAGATGCACGAATCAGAATTGAAAGATAATATTTACGGATGTTATGTAATGTTGAAGAATGGAAATCGGTACTTCGACTACGCTCAGTAACCGAGAGTCGGAAGTTGGAAGTCAGAAGACGGAAGTCGGAAGTTGGAAGACGGAAGTCAGAAGACAGAAGACGGAAGAATTGAAGTTAGAAAATAAGGTTACTCCCGGCTTCGTGCTTCGCGCTTCGCACTTCCGACCAATCAAAAACATTTAGAATAAGATAATAAAATTTAAAAATACGTAATATAAAAAATATCATTAAAACATAAAAACTATGGAATTACCATTTGCAGAATCGTTTAAAATCAAGATGGTGGAATCTATCCGCCGAAGTACACGTGAAGAAAGGGAAGTCTGGATAAAAGAAGCAAAATACAATCTTTTCAATTTGAAAAGCGATCAGGTTTTTATTGATTTGCTGACAGATTCAGGAACTGGTGCGATGAGTGATAAACAGTGGGCTGCCATGATGCTGGGAGATGAATCGTATGCAGGCGCACGTTCTTATTACAATATGAAAGAAGCCATTAAAAAAATCATGGGCTTTGAATATTTTTTGCCTACGCATCAGGGACGTGCCGCTGAAAACGTTTTATTTTCAGTGTTAGTAAAAGAAGGTGATGTGGTTCCCGGAAATTCTCACTTTGACACAACGAAGGGACATATTGAGTTTAGAAAAGCTCATGCTGTAGATTGTACTATTGATGAGGCATTCAACACTTCCCTCCTACATCCTTTTAAAGGAAATATAGATTTAAATAAACTAGAAAAAGTGCTGAAAGAAACGCCCAGAGAAAAAATATCCATGATTGTTGTAACCCTTACATGCAATTCTTCAGGAGGGCAACCTGTTTCTATGCAAAACATGCGCGAAGTTTCTGCTATGGCAAAAAAATTCGGAGTACTTGTGTGCTATGATTCTGCACGCTTCGCAGAAAATGCATATTTTATTAAAATGCGTGAAAAGGGTTATGAAAATAAATCCATAAAAGAAATTGTACTGGAAATGTACCAGTATGCAGATATGGCAACCATGAGCAGTAAAAAAGATGCCATTGTAAATATGGGCGGATTCATTGGGATGAAAGACGAAAATCTTTTTAAACAAGCCAGTGTTTACAATATTATGTTTGAAGGATTTATTACATACGGAGGAATGTCGGGTCGCGATATGAATGCGCTCGCTCAGGGATTGGATGAAAGTACAGAGTTTGATTATCTTGAAACACGAATAAAACAAATAGAATATTTGGGCAAACGCATGACAGATTTTGGAATTCCTGTTCAATTGCCATACGGGGGGCATGCAATATTTATTGATGCAAAAAAATGTCTCTCACATATTCCAAAAGAACAATATGTGGCGCAAACATTAGCTGTAGAGCTTTATCTGGAAGCAGGTATTCGTGGCGTTGAAATCGGAACAATCCTTGCCGACCGCGACCCGGATACAAGACAGGATCGTTACCCGGAGCTTGAATTTGTAAGACTGGCAATACCCAGAAGGGTTTATACAAATAATCACATGGACGTTATTGCCTGTGCAATGAAAAATGTTATGGATAGAAAAGATGCGATTAAAGCCGGATTTAAAATTATCAACGAAGCTCCGATTCTGAGACATTTTACTGTGGAGTTGGCAAGATGTTCCACATCTTGAGGTAACGTTATGTTTGTGCAGATGTGGAACATCTTGCCCGACATACGAAAAAAGTCCCGCAATTGCGGGACTTTTCGTACCAAACTAAACCATGAAAACTAATAATTATTCTTCTTGTGCTTCTTGTGCATCTTTTTTAAGGTGTTTCTGATATCTGTTTTTGAATTTATCAATACGCCCTGCAGTGTCAACAAGTTTCATCTTTCCTGTGTAAAAAGGATGAGAAGTATTTGATATTTCAAGTTTTACCAAAGGATAAAAAACACCTTCAACTTCGATAGTGTCTTTTGTGTGTACAGCAGACTTTGTTAAAAATGTATGTCCGTTAGACAAATCTTTAAAAGCTACAAGCCTGTAATTTTTTGGATGAATATCTGATTTCATTTCTTTGTTTTTTTACAAATTGGGTTGCAAATGTATTGTTTCTTTTTTATATATCAAAAAAATATGAACATAAAATTTTATAACCGGAATAAATCACTGGTTTTTAATTCAGAAACAAAGGTTTTATGAATAAATTCATTTGTTTTTGGAATATATTGATAATCTTTTTCCCATTCCTTTGCATTTTTTACAATTGCTGCAATAGCTTTCATAATATAATGTAGTTCTTTGTTTGTCATTGTAGGATGCAATGAAAGCCTTACCCAACCCGGTTTTTCAGACAAATCGCCCCTGTTAATTTTATCTGTTATCTGGTGCGAGCGTTCCTGAGTAACTTCCAGAAGAAAATGCCCATAAGTTCCGGCACAGGCACAGCCACCCCTTACCTGAACGCCAAAACGATCGCTTAACAATTTAACTATCAAATTATAATGAATATTTTCAACATAAAAAGAAACCACACCAAGTCTTTTTTGCTGTTTTCCTGCAAGAATATGCAAGCCGGGAATTTTATTTAATTCCGAAAAAACAATTTTGAGCAATTCGTGTTCTCTTTGCAGAATGTTTTTTGTTCCTATCTGATTTTTCAGTTCTATAGCAAGAGCTGTGCGTATTGCTTGTAAAAAACCGGGAGTTCCACCGTCTTCGCGTGCTTCAATATCATCTACATATTTATATTCTCCCCAGGGGTTCGTCCAGTCTACTGTTCCACCACCCGGGTTGTCAGGAACTTTGGAATCATAAAGCTTTGAATTGAAAATCAAAACACCGGAAGAGCCGGGTCCTCCTAAAAATTTGTGTGGAGAAAAGAAAATGGCGTCTAATTTCTCAAGTGGGTCTTTCGGGTGCATGTTGATATCAACATAAGGAGCAGATGCTGCAAAATCTACAAAACACAATCCTTTATACTTGTGCATTATTTTTGCCATTTTATGATAAGGGGGCATTACGCCCGTTACATTTGAACATGCTGTAAAAGTGCCAATTTTGAACTTCCGGTCTTTATATTTAATTAATTGTTTTTCCAGCTCATCTATGCAAACAAGATTATCTTTTCCGGGAGGTATAATAACTACATCGGCATTTGTTTCTATCCATGAAGTGTGGTTGGAGTGATGTTCCATGTGAGTAATAAAAATGACAGGGCGTTCGCGTTCTTTCTGGCAGGGTCGGTTTGTAACTCCACCGCAAAGCTTTAATCCTAATATTCGCTGCAGCTTATTCACAACACTTGTCATTCCAACTCCGTATGTAATAATCACATCATCATTATCTGCGTTAACATGTTTTTTGATAAACTCATGCGCATAATGGTAGGAGCGCGTCATAAAAGTACCTGTTTCGCTTGTCTCTGTATGTGTATTCGCAACAAAAGGACCGAAATCATTCCTTATTTTATCTTCAATCGGAGCATAAAGACGACCACTGGCAATCCAGTCTGCATAAATAATCTTCTTTTTACCGTATGGTCCGGTGAAAAAAGTAGTATGTCCTATTATTTTTTTTCTGAACGTCTCAAAATATCTTTCTAAATTTTCCATTGTAAATTCTTCTCATCAAATAATTTGTACCTGTCTTCATTGAAGAAAATAATTCAAAATTCACCAAACTTAACAGGAACAGTAAAATTTTAAAAATTATTTTTTGCGACAAAATTAATTAAAAAAACATGCCAGATACAGGGATAAACAAAGATTTCTGTTTAGATTTCTTGTTTTTTTCAAGCTTTTAAGTATTTTTGACTAAATATTTTACCGTTATTTTCAAAAAAACATACTAAACTTTTGATTTTTAGACAACCTTATTATTAATTTAACGTCTATTTAGGTAAAAACACAAACGTCTTATGATACGCTTTATAATCCTTCAAATATTGATTCTGCTGGTTTTTGTAACTCAAAAAAGTTTAGGTCAGTACAACATGGACAATGATCCTGTTACAACCTGCCTTGGTCTTTTCTACGATAGCGGTGGTGCTTCGGATAATATTGGAGCAACTTGGGTATGCATTGTTCAGGGCTCCTACAGCAATAATGAAAGTTATACAAAAACGTTCTGCTCTTCTACAAGTGAAAATATGATGTTTACTTTTGACGAATTAGATATAGTAGGAAGCGACTGGTTAAAAGTATACGATGGCAACAGTACTGCTGCTCCTTTATTAATGACACTCAATTCTTCAAGTACATCCCCTACCATCATATCTTCAGGAACTTGTTTAACTTTTGAATTTCATTCCGGTGATAATGGAACAACAGGATGGCTTTCCGGAGATTGCGATGATGGTGGAAACTGGTCTGCTTCTATCCAATGTATAACAGTGTACCCGATAAATCCGAGTGGAACAGTCAATACCTGTAATGGTATATTTACTGACGATGGAGGTATGTCTGCTAATTACGGAAATAATGCTAATTATACAAAAACATTTTGCCCAGAAGGAGGAAGTTGTGTGAAAATAAATTTTTCCTCATTGGAATTAGGTCCGGGAGATGAACTTAAATTTTTTGATGGTTCCTCTGCGGTAGGCGTACCTTTAATGACTCTTACTCAAGGCTCGTCTATTCCTTCAATGGGAGTAGGTTCTAACACCGGAAACTGCCTTACGGTACAATTTATTACTGATGGCTCGGGAAATGCTCCGGGCTGGGTTGCTACAGTTTTTTGCCCGCCAAGCTGTGGTACACCTCCTCAATGTGTATCAAATCCTCCTGCAAATAATCAGTGTATTAATGCAACACCTATATGTAATCTTAATGGGTTTTGCGGCAATACCAGCTCAAGCTATAATTCATTAGATCATAACGGAACCGACTGGGATAATCTTTCCGGTTTAAATTTTTGCGGTTCTGTTGAAAACAATTCGTGGCTTTCTTTTGTTGCAGACGGCCCTACCGCAGAGCTAAACGTATGGACTATGAACTGCGCAAACAGTGACGGCATACAGATGGAAATTTACGCAACTACAGATTGCCAAACTTTTACTTCGCATTCTAATTGTGTTAGCGTTGGCACACCTACAGACTTTACTATTCAGGCTTACAATCTAACGCCTGGAAACACCTATTACCTGATGATTGACGGTTTTGCCGGAGATAATTGTGATTATATCATTTCAGCAGCAAGTGGTATTAACGTGGGAGCGCAAATAACACCCGAGCAAACAATTTGCCTCGGGAACTCTGCTAATATTATTATAGATGGTGTTGGCGCCGGAGCAAGTTATTCGTGGGGGTCCAATCCAAACGACCCGAGCATGATTATAAATGGCAGCACTATTAATGTTACACCTTTGGAAACCACTACTTATTATGTTACAGTTAGTGGAGCTTCTGCAAATCCAAACTGTCCTCCAATCAACGAGGTTTTCCAAACACAGGTTATTGTTGTGTCAGATACTTCTTCGATGTGTCAGCCTCAATATACATGCGAAATGGCTGCTGCCGCAGATGATGATACGATTTGCTCCGGAGACCCTGTAAATCTGACTTCTGATGGAGCAATAGGCTTAACCCTACTAGCAAATGATTTTGATGATGGAACCGCGGGTACAGGCTGGGGAGCAACCACTACTGCAACATTTACCAATCCATGTGGACCACCCCCTCCGGGAGGTGCAATATATTTATGGATGGGAGCGCAATCCCCTGCCCCACGAAGGTTAGAATCTAACGACTTTAGTATATTGTACGGAGGAGAAATGTATTTTTATCTACGGTACGCAGAGCAGGGAGATGCAAGCCCCTGCGAAGGACCTGATGAAATTGATGAAGGTATTACATTGCAATACTCCATAAATAGTGGTATAAGCTGGACACCTATAGCATATTTTAATCCATCCGGCGTTGTTGAGCCAAACGGAAATATTTATCAGGGTCAAGGTGCTTCTGTAGCAACAGGGGCAACAGCTTTTACAGTATGGGCGCAGTATATGTTTCCAGTTCCTGTAGCAGCGCAAACAGCTTCCACACGTTTTAGGTGGATACAGGAAGTTAGTACGGATAATGTTTACGACCACTGGGGTCTCGACAGTATTTTTGTTCGCGCAAATGCCCCTAATGTTGAAACAATTTGGACAGCAAACCCACCGATGGCAGGATTTCCCTATACCGGCGTCAATCCTCCCACTACGTATCCAACTGTTTCAACATGGTTTACCGCAACCATTACAAATGGTACTTTTTCCTGCTCCGATAGTGTATTTGTTGAAGTGCAAAATATTGATGTTGATTTTACTGTTAATGATTCTACGCAATGTATGAATGGAAACTCATTTGTCTTTTCTGCCTCAACAACCGGAGCAACTTACATTTATGGATGGAGTTTCGGAGATGGTGGTACTTCTATTCTTGATGCTCCGTTGCATGTCTACACTCAGCCGGGAACTTTTCAGGTTGTCCTTGTAGAAAGCATGAACGGATGTATTGATACCGTATCGCATTATGTATATGTATACCCTGAGCCAACTTTTTCATTTTCCTCTGTGCCCTCGTGCGCCAATATTTGTAATGGTTCGGTTGTTTCAACACCTGTTGGCGTAGCTCCTTTTACGTTTAGCTGGGATAATAATGAAATTACTCAATCTCTTTCAAATGTATGCAGCGGAAACTATACGCTTACCCTTACAGATGCAAATGGCTGCTCGTATGACAGTACTGCAATCGTTACGCAGCATCCTTCACCCGGAATAGATTTTGACTCTGTTCCCACCTGCGACAATGTTTGCAATGGGTCTATTACCGCCTATGGCATGAATACCGTTCCTCCTTATTCTTATGAATGGGATAATGGTACACAGTTTCAAACTGTAAGCAATGCATGCGCAGGAATAAATACCGTAACAGTAACAGATGCGCTGGGTTGCTCAAGCTCGGCATCAAATTCAGTAACCTATTATCCGGCTATTAATATCAATTTAGCAACAACACGTGTAAAATGTTATGGAGAAAATACAGGAACTGCAACAGCAATTCCTTCGGGAGGCGGAGGCAATACATGGTATTTTCAATGGAGTCTTAATGCAAATGCTCAGACTTCCTCAACAGCAATAGGTCTTTATGCAGGTGAATATTTTGTTACTGTTTCTGATAATTTAGGCTGTAAAGAAGACACATCTGTAGTTGTAACCCAACCTGATTTGTTAGTAATTACGGCTTGTCCTGATACACATCTTTGTTATCACACACAGGGGACTTTGTATGTAACGCCAGCAGGAGGAACTCCCCCTTATTATTATTTCTGGAATACAAATCCGGGTGGTCAGACTTTAACGATTAATCCAGAGTATTCTTCTTCATATCTTGTATATGCAATAGACTCGAATAATTGCATCAGTAACACGGAAATGATAAATGTAAACGTAGATCCCAAGCTTCAGATAACATTAATGGCTCAGGATGACACAATTTGTCCGGGTTCTGCTGCTTCCATTTCTGCTTATGTTTCCGGTGGAGACGGAGGTCCTTACACAATATATAATCCTACTGGCAATATTATAGATTTACCTTTTACGCCATTTCCGGCTTATAATCCGACAAATTATCATCTGTACGCGCACGATCACTGCGGAGCATCTGCTGTTGATACTATTTCTATTTATCAGTATCCTGTGCCTGTAGTGCTGTTTACTTCCGATAAATTCTTCGGATGCCAGCCTTTAACGATTCAGTTCAATGAAGGGACAAACAACAGCGGGTCTTTGTATGAATGGAATTTCAATGACTATGTAAACAATTTTTCTCACAGCAGAAATCCTGTTCATACTTTTGAAAGTGCGGGCGTTTATGATATTTCACTGTCTGTTTCAGATGATAATGGATGCCGAAACACGTACACTGTTCCTGCTATGATTACAGTATATCCGAATCCGGAAGCGCGCTACAACTCAATGCCTGAATTAGTAAGCATTGCAAATCCAAAGGTAGAGTTCAATAATTATTCTTCGGGTCATGTTCAGTCTATGTGGGACTTTGATGATGGAGATTCTTCACTTTTTGAGCATCCCGTGCATGTTTTTAGCAGTACAGGAGTTTTTGATGTTTCTTTAGTTGTAACGTCTGAATATGGTTGTACAGATACAACTACGCATTCGATAAATGTAAGAGATGAATACACTTTTTATGCGCCGACAGTTTTCTCCCCTGATGCAGATGGAATTAATGATATTTTCAAAGTGTACGGTTATGGCATCAATCCTAGTAAATTCAATCTGTATATTTATGATCGCTGGGGACAAGTATTATTTGAAACGAATGATCTAAATAAAGGTTGGGATGGACGTTTAAAAAGGAACTCTACTTCCGGAAAAGATATTGTTAAAACAGGAACGTATACATGGTTTGTAATATACACCGACATTACAGGGGTAGTGCATCATAAAACAGGACCCGTTACGGTAGTCCATTAATAATAGAGGGGACTTCGGTTCCCTTTTTTATTTCCATTTTTTGTTTCATTAAAAAAGTATTTTTTTGTACTTATTGCAAAGAAAATATCTTTGTAAAAAACTTATATATTTATGTCTGATTTAAAACTGGGAATTCCCAAGGGAACACGCGATTTTTCTCCATCTGAAATGGTAAGAAGAAATTTTATTTTTGATACATTAAAAAAAATATTTCAAAAGTACGGATACCTTCCGATAGAAACACCGGCGATGGAAAACATTACCACGCTTACAGGTAAATACGGCGACGAAGGCGACCAACTGATATTTAAAATATTGAACAGTCGTATACACGAATCAAAAAACAAAGATCTGCTAAAGGAAGAATTTGAAAAGAGTCTTGAACATTCCAAAAATTCAGAAATACTCACAGAAAAAGCATTGCGGTACGACCTGACGGTTCCTTTTGCCCGTTACGTTGTGCAGCATAGAAATGACATTACATTTCCATTTAAAAGATATCAGATGCAACCGGTATGGAGGGCAGACAGACCACAAAAAGGCAGGTATCGTGAGTTTTATCAATGCGATGTGGATGTAATCGGAAGTAAGTCGTTGTTAAATGAAGTTGAACTTTTACAAATTATTGACGAGGTTTTTAATGAAAAAAATTTAAATGTTCCTGTTTTAATAAAACTCAATAACAGAAAAATTCTGAGCGGAATAGCCGAAGTTATAGGAGCCGCTGATAAAATTATTGACATCACGGTCGCGATTGATAAACTTGATAAAATAGGGCTGGTAAAAGTTAATGAAGAATTAAGGCAAAAAAATGTTTCAGAAGAAGCTATCAGTACACTTCAGCCCATTATTAAACTTTCGGGAAGTCTTGATGAAAAAATGATCGCGCTTAAATATGTGCTGGCATCTTCAATTATTGGGCTGGAAGGTATTTCAGAAATACAAAAAGTATTCAAAACAATAAACACTTTAAACATAAAAACTGATGTTGAGTTTGATGTAACACTGGCACGCGGGTTGAATTATTATACAGGAGCAATATTTGAGGTAAAAGCGAAAGATGTTGAGATAGGGAGTATATGCGGTGGAGGAAGGTATGACGACCTTACCGGAATTTTTGGAATGAAAGATGTTTCGGGTGTTGGCGTATCTTTTGGTGCTGACAGAATTTATGATGTGATGCTGCAAACAAATAAATTTCCGGCAGAAGCAGCCACATTAACAAAATTAATGTTTGTGAATTTCGGAGATAATGAAGAAAAATATTGTCTTGGCTTACTTGCTGAAATTCGCTCTAATGGTATTTCTGCTGAGATTTACCCTGATCAGACAAAGATGAAAAAACAATTAGATTATGCCAATAACAAGGGTATTGCTTATGTTGCGCTTGTAGGAGAAAATGAAATCAATGAAAACCTGATTACATTGAAAAACATGAACACAGGAGAGCAGAAAAAATTGAGCGTTGCAGAGGTAATTCAAGAATTGAACGAAAATTAATCAATTAAAATTCTACAGATTTCTTTTTCTGATAATCATTACAGAAGCAGCGTAGAATATAACAATATAAGCAATTGATACAATTAAAATAATATTCAGAGGTAAATCTGCGACAGGAGGAGCTCCTTCTGAAATCTGACCATTAATATTAGTAACCATCTGCGGGGATGCGGATAACTGAAAAATATCCGGCGATGGCGTAAGGTTGGAAATAATTTTAACAGGGAAAAACTGCTGAACAGTTTCGGGTAAAAAACTTCGTAGAATAAATTCCATCGGAAAAAAGTACAGGATAAAGGTAAGGATAGAAAGTGCTGCATTGCGTATTATCACTGCAATAAACAGTCCCATTGCCATATATGCTATAGCCTGAATAAAATAAACAAGTAGCAGATACGATTTTTCAAAGATACTTGTTTCACTTCCAAAATTTGTGTAAATAATTCCGATTACAAGAGAGACCAAAAAAACGATAACCATACTAAAGACGGCAAGAAGGATTGTAAACAAGCCTTTGCCTGCAATAAGCTGGTTTCGGGTAAGACCGCAAATCATTTGTGAGCGGAATGTTTTAAAAGCAAATTCATTACTAACAGAAACAATCATTATTATTCCCAGTAATAAGTTGAAAAAACTTGCAATCCATGTTCCCATTGACCAGACCTGAGGAAATTGAAGATAGGGTTTTGATTCAATTCCGGGAAGACCGATGTTTATCATACATATAATAATCATTATAAGTACATATAACAAAGCCCATAAGCCGGCTATAACCCAGAAGTTGGTGTAAGATAAATTTTTTATCAGCTCAAGGTGCAAGAGTTTTTTCATTGTTTCACTAATTCTAAAAATTGAGACTCAAGGCTTTTTTGCTGTGTTAGAAGCTTGGAAAGAACGATTCCGTTTTCGTGGGTAAAACGATTTATATCAACAGCAGTGTAGGGTGCATCAAGAACAAGTATAAAATCATTGTTGTTTCTTTCAATATTGTTTATAAATCTAGCGCCAGAAAGAATTTTTTGAAGATGGTCTGAATCTGTAGCCGAAACAATAATTTTTTCTCCGGAATCGAGCAGTTCTTTCACTTTTCCCGATGCAATAAGTTTTCCTTTTTTCAACACAGCTACATGCGTACATACTTTTTCAACCTCATCGAGAATATGGCTTGCAAGAATAACTGTTTTCCCTTTAGCCGCTTCAATTTTAATAATCTGGCGCACTTCTGCTATTCCTTCGGGATCAAGACCATTTGTAGGTTCATCCAAAACTAAAACCTGCGGATCGCCAAGCATAGCAGCCGCAAGAGCAAGGCGTTGTTTCATTCCTAATGAATACGCATCAAATCGTGTGTGTTTTCTTTCAGAAAGATGTGTAAGCTGCAATACCCTGTCTATATTTGATAAAGCAACATTTTTTATTTCGGCTATAATGCGAAGATTTTTCTCAGCAGATAAATACGGATAGAAGTAAGGAACTTCAATCAAAGCTCCAATTTTTCTTTTTATTTCAACAGATGAAACTTGTCCAAACCATGAAAAACTTCCCTGATCAGCTCGAATTATATCCATTATAATAGAAAGCGTTGTAGTTTTTCCGCTTCCATTAGGACCTAAAATTCCATAAACATTTCCTTCTTCAATGCGCAAAGACAGGTCATCAACCGCACAAATTTTTCCGTAGTTTTTTTTAAGATTATTTATTTCGAGAACTGCATTCACCTTGTTGTTGATTTGAATTTTATGTATTGTAGAATCGCTCCATGGAGCGATTTTACAGTACATAATAATTAATTACCCATTTCCGAAATAAACTTGATTTTCATCAGGCGAATTTCTTCTTCGGTATATTCATTTTCTCCAAGCTCCTTAAGCGCATCTTCAATTGACCCAGATTCAGCTTTTTCCCTGAAATACTCATAAATATCATCCTGTTTATCTTCGTCAAGTACTTCTGATATATAATAGCTCAAATTCACTTTTGTACCCGAGTTGACAATAGATTCAATTTCTTTCAGCAGATCGTTCATTTCAAGTCCTTTTGCTTCAGCAATATCATCAAGAGGTTTTCTTTTATCAATATTTTGTATAATGTATACTTTAAGACCCGATTTATTTACAACAGAACGAACAACCAAATCCTGTGGTCTTATTATTTCATTTTCGTCAACGTGTTTTTTAATTAATATAACAAATTCAGGACCGTATTTTTGAGCTTTACCGGCACCTACACCCGAAATTTTTTGAAGTTCTTCAAGGGTTATCGGATACTGTATCGCCATTTCTTCAAGGGAAGGATCCTGAAATATTACAAAAGGAGGCAGGTTGTGATGTTTCGCAATTTTTTTCCTTAAGTCTTTCAGTAAGGAAAGAAGAACAGGATCTACAGCGCTTGTTCCACCCTGGGAAGCCATTCTATCATCATCATCGCCTTCTTCAAAATCATGATCTTTTGTTAAAGTAAAAGGAGATGGATTTTTTAAGAAGTCTTGACCTTTTTTCAATATTTTCAGCAGACCGTAATTTTCTATATCTTTCGTAATAAAGCCTGCAATGAGTGATTGGCGTATTACCGCATTCCAAAATTTAACATCATATTCTTTTCCAATACCAAAAACATCAAGATGATTGTGTTTGTAAGTTTTAATAGCCGCATTTGATGTTCCGGTAAGAATGTTTACAACATGATCTGCTTTAAATTTCTCTTTCACAGCAGCAATAACTTCAAGCATATTGCAAATATGTTCCTCTCCTTCAAAATGTACTTTTGGTTTCAGGCAATTGTCGCAATTTCCACAATTTTCTGTAAGAAGTTCTCCAAAGTAATTAAGCAGTAAAATTCTTCTGCATACAGAAGATTCAGCGTAGGCAACAGTCTCAAGAAGTAATTGTTTCCCGATTTCCTGCTCTGCTACAGGTTTGCCCTGTAAAAATTTTTCGAGTTTCTGAATATCGTTATAACTATAAAACGTTATACATTGTCCCTCGCCACCATCACGTCCTGCACGACCGGTTTCCTGATAATAGCCTTCAAGACTTTTGGGCATATCATAGTGAATAACAAAACGCACATCCGGCTTGTCAATTCCCATACCAAAAGCAATGGTTGCAACAATAATATCCACTTCTTCCATCAAAAATTTATCCTGATTATCTGAGCGGGTTTGAGCATCCATACCTGCATGATAAGGCAACGCTTTTATTCCGTTTACCTGTAAAAGCTCTGCCATTTCTTCCACTTTTTTGCGGCTTAGGCAATAAACAATACCGGATTTACCTTGCTGTCCTTTTATAAATTTAATGACTTCCTTTGTTGCATCTACCTTTGGTCTTACCTCATAATAAAGATTCGGTCTGTTAAACGAAGATTTAAACACATTTGCATCAAGCATTCCCAGATTCTTCTGAATATCATGCTGAACTTTAGGAGTGGCCGTAGCTGTTAATGCAATGATGGGAGCCCTGCCTATATCATTAATAATAGGTCTTATTCTGCGGTATTCCGGGCGAAAATCATGTCCCCATTCAGAAATACAATGTGCTTCATCAATCGCGTAAAATGAAACTCTTACATTTCGTAAGAAAAGAACATTTTCATCTTTGGTAAGCGATTCGGGAGCGACATATAATAATTTTGTTTTTCCACTGAGAACCGTATCTTTTACATTTTGCATTTCTGCTTTTGAAAGCGAGGAATTAAGAAAATGGGCAACTCCTTCTTCCATGCTGAAACTCCTCATGGCATCCACCTGATTTTTCATCAAAGCAATAAGCGGAGATATGATAATTGCCGTTCCTTCCATAATAAGCGCAGGCAGTTGATAACATAAAGATTTCCCTCCCCCTGTGGGCATCAGAACAAAAGTGTCTTTTCCTTCAAATACGCTTTTGATAACAGACTCCTGTAGACCTTTAAATTTGCTGAACCCAAAATGTTTTTTCAAAGGGGCAAACAGTTTATCATCTGAAAAATCAAATTTTTCTGCCTTTTTAGAACTTTCAGTTTTAGATATAGCAACAGGTTCTGATGCTTTACCCTTTGAAGTTTTTGTCAGAGATTTACTTTTTGTTTCTGCAATATTTTGTGAGGATACTTTTGCGTTTTTTGTTGTTACCTTTGATGTATCGGCATTGGGCAATGCTTTTTCTTCCTTTTTAGCAGAGCTTTTTACCTTTTCAACCGCATCTTTTTTTGTTTTGAAGCTTACTTTTTCATTTGCCGTGCTTTTACCAGTTGACTTCGTTTTCACGCTCTCATTCTTCTTCGTCATAAAAAAAATAAATATTTAAATTTTTATATATAATTCTGTTTTAAACAATACGTTGCCTGTCTTTTTTCAATTCTTTTATTTTGTCTGAACAGTCAAAGTACATTTCTTTTTCAAACTTTAACATATTTAATGAAAATTGCAAATTTTTTCGTAAAATAATTTAAGATATTAACTCTTTGTCAATAACTTTATTTTTTACAAAAGCTTGCGAGTATAAATAAAAATAATCAAACACAACCACATTTTAAACAAATTATTATATTTACAAATTGTTAAATATTGTGAAACATGCGTATTTTTATTAACTTGCTGTTATCAATTCTGCTGCTTACCATGTCGGTGTATGTCAGGGCAGGAGGAGAAAACACAAATCCCTTTGGTGCCCGTTCTGCCGGGATGGGAAATGCATCGGTTATGCTTTCTGATATCTGGTCTGTTAATTCAAATCAGGCAGGACTTGCGGGCTTAAAAGGTATGACTTGTGGATTTCATTATGAAAACCGGTTTTTTGTTCCCGAATTATCTCTCAGGGCAGGCGCATTTGCGCTACCCACAAAATCGGGGACTTTTGCTTTAAGTTTCAGTAATTTCGGGTACAGTAATTACTATGAAAGCAAAGCCGGGCTAGCTTATGCTAAAAATTTATGGGATTTCTTATCTGTAGGAATTCAGTTTGACTACCTGAATACTTATTTTTCTGAATATTACGGAAACAAAGGCACTGTTGCTGTTGAGATGGGAATACGCTATGTTTACAAAGATAATATGTATATCGGCGCCCATGTTTTCAACCCAACCCGTTCAAAAATTGCTGCATATAATGATGAACGCGTTCCTACCATTATGAAACTCGGGGTAGGTTACAATTTTTCCAGAAAAGTATTAGTTGTTGCAGAAGTTGAAAAAGATCTTATTTATAAACCTGCTTTCAAAGCGGGTATTGAGTATAATTTTATGGAGAATTTTTTCCTAAGAACCGGAGTAATTTCAAACCCGGGAAATATTTCTTTCGGAATTGGTTATGAGTACAAAGGATTGAAAGCGGATATTGCTTTTATTACGCACCAAACACTGGGCTTGTCCCCCCATGTTTCTTTATTGTGGACATTTAATACAGAAGACAAAAAAGAGTCCCTGCTTTAACAATGAACTTCAGACATTCATACATATATATACTTACAGTTCTGATTTTTCTTTTCAGCATTCCTGTTTATGCGCAGGTTGAGGAAACGGAAGAAATTCCTGCCGTAGAAGAAATTCTTGAACAAATAAGTACAAGTCAGGAAAGCAGTGAAATTGACTTTACTTCGCTGACGGAAGATCTTTATGCATTAGCCGCAAATCCTCTGAACCTTAATGATGCTACAGAGGAAGAGCTCTCAAAACTGCAATTTCTAACGGAATTCGAGATTAAAAGTATTCTTTTTTATCTGAAAAAGTTTGGTCCGATGCATACCCTTTATGAATTACAAATGGTGTATGGTCTTTCAGGCGATAAAATTCAGATGATGCGTCCATTTGTTACAGTTGCGCCGAAAGCTGCTTCTGGGCAATTTCCTTTTCACAAAGCATTTACTTCCGGTCAACACCAGTTTTTTGCAAGGGTTAAACAGGTTGTTGAAGAACAAAAAGGATTTTCACCGATTTCTGATTCTGACTATGCGGCAAACCCCAACCAGCGCTACCTTGGCAGTCCTCAAAGAATATATTCTAAATATAAATACAAATACAGAAATAAAATTTATTGGGGTATTACTATGGAGAAAGACCCCGGCGAAGAATTTTTCAGAGGAACTCAAAAAAATGGATTCGATTATTACAGTGCGCATTTACAAATTAATGATCTTAAATTGTATAAAGATTGGCTTGCAGTAAAAACGCTATGTCTTGGTGATTATGAATTGCAATTCGGACAGGGTCTTGTCATGTGGTCGGGTCTTTCTTATGGGAAGTCGCCAAATGCAATGAATATAAGTAAAAAAGGTTCTGGATTGAAACGTTACTCATCTACGAATGAAAATCTTTTTATGCGTGGTGCCGCATCAACAGTTCGTTTTAAGGATTTCGATATTACAGGATTCTGGTCTAAGAAAAAAATAGACGCGAATATTTCTTTTGTTGACAGTACAGATGGTGAAGCCACTGAAATTTCTTCACTTCAAATTACAGGCTTGCACACGATTCCAAATGAAATGGACGACAAACATGTTGTTGGTGAAAATGTTTTTGGAGGAAATGTTGTTTATAATAACGATAATTTCAAGCTGGGCACAAGTTTTATTCACTATGCTTTCAGTGCTCCCCTTTTAACCCGTTCTGCTCCCTATAATCTTTTTTATTTTAACGGAACATCTAATTCTAATTTTGGTGTAAATTATCAGTTTGTATTCAAAGATATGCACTTTTTCGGAGAAGCTGCAATGAGCGAAAACGGAGCAATGGCACTGCTTAATGGCATGTACACGAAAATGGGTTCTCAGGTTGCATTGGGAATACTGCACCGGAAATACGATCGCGATTATCAGGCATATTATGCAAGCGGGTTTTCTGAAAATGGCTCCGTGCAAAATGAAGAGGGTTTATACATCGGGGCAGAAGTGTATCCTCTTAAAAAAATTAAACTTTCAGGTTATTTTGATACCTACAAATTCCCATGGCTTAAATACACTATTGGTGCGCCCTCAAGCGGTATTGATTATTTTACGCAGATTGATTATTTCCATTCCGGAAATATTTCTATGAATCTGAGATACAAAAACGAATCAAAACCTGAGAACATCAGCGGACAAACACAGGATGTAAAGCAGGTTGAAATAATTGAAACCACAAAAATTCGTTATCAGCTTAATTGTAAACTGCCTCATAATTTTAAACTAAAAAGCCGTGTGGATTTTATAGAATATAATAAAGAAACAAGTACTCCTCAATATGGTTACTGCATTGCGCAGGATGTATCTTACACGTTTAAAAAAATTCCACTTTCTGCTTCTTTTAGGTATGCAATTTTTGATACCGATTCCTACGATACGCGCATCTACACCTATGAAACAGATGTATTGTACGCTTTTTCTGTTCCCGCTCTATATGACAAAGGGACACGCACGTATCTGACACTAAAATATAATGCATTTAAAGGGCTTGATTTCTGGTTCAGAATTGCGCAAACTTATTATGCGAACAAGTCTGCTAATGGTTCAGGTCTTACGGAAATTAACGGAAAAACAAAAACAGAAGTTACATTTCAGGTAAGATATACTGTTAATACGGGGTATAAGGCTGCTCCGAAGATATAAGAATTACGGATACAGAAGCAGAGTTTTTTCCGCTGATTGAGCGAAGCCGAAGTCAGCGGATGAATCTATTCCGCTGTCTGAGCGAAGCCGAAGACACTGTCTATCTCTTATAATTCCGAAACCAGCTTTTTACTTTCATTTTAATAACACCCCAAACGGCTTCATTAAAAATTCCACCACTCATTTTAGAAGAGCCAAGCTTGCGTTCTGTGAATATAATAGGAACTTCAATAATTTTAAATCCAAACTTCCAGGTAGTGAATTTCATTTCAATCTGGAAAGCATAGCCTTTAAGTTTTATCGCATTAATATTTATTGTTTCAAGAACTTTCCTCGTATAACATTTGAATCCTGCGGTCGTATCACGTACAGGCATTCCTGTAACGATCCTCACATAAGCAGAAGCATAATACGACATGATTACTCTTCCTATGGGCCAGTTCACAACATTTACCCCTGTTATATAGCGGGAGCCTATGGCAAGGTCGCCCCCATCTTTCGCGCAGGCATTATATAAATGGACAAGATCGTCGGGATTATGCGAAAAATCACAATCCATCTCGAAAATATAATTGTAATGTCGTTCCAATGCCCATTTGAACCCTGCAATATAAGCTGTACCAAGACCAAGTTTGCCTGCTCTTTCCATCAGATGAAGCTTTCCGGTGTAGGTTGCCTGCAATCTTTTTACAATTTCACGTGTGCCATCCGGAGAATTATCATCAATAATCAGAAGTTCAAAATCCACAGGTAATGAAAACACCTTATGGATCATCGCTTCGATATTATCCTTTTCATTATAGGTTGGTATGATTACAAGGTTTTCAGTCACAAAAACAAAATCTTTTTTCAGCGAATATATAAATTATTTTATAAAAAATTATTCAAGAGATATTTTTTATACATTTTAAACGCTTGAATTAAAGTAAAATTATAATTTTGTCCAGCTTTATCAACATTAAAAATACATTTATGGAGCGCATAAAAATAAAAGATCTTCTGGAGAATAAAATTGAACCCGGAAAAGAAGTAGTGGTTATGGGTTGGGTTCGCACCCGCCGGGGCAATAAGAATGTCAGCTTTATAGCTTTGAATGATGGCTCTACTATTAATACTATTCAGATTGTTGCAGATGTCCCATTATTCGGAGAAGAAGCATTGAAGCCTGTTACGACTGGTTCATGTATTTCTGTCAGCGGCATTCTTGTTGCGTCACAAGGTCAGGGGCAAAGCGTAGAAATTCAGGCAAAAAAGCTTGAAATATTCGGTACTGCTGATGTTGATACGTATCCCTTACAGAAGAAAGGACACACGCTTGAATTCTTGAGGGAAATAGCACATCTTCGTCCGCGTACAAATACATTTGGCGCTGTACTGCGTCTGCGGCATGCTTTAGCTTTTTCTATTCATAAATACTTTAATGAAAAAGGCTTTTTTTATCTGCATACGCCTATTATTACTGGCTCAGATTGCGAAGGAGCAGGCGCTATGTTTCATGTAACCACTTTTGATTTGAATAACATTCCAAAAAAAGAAGACGGCTCTATAAATTACATGGAAGATTTTTTTGGAAAAGAAACAAACCTTACGGTTTCCGGTCAGCTTGAAGGAGAGCTGGCAGCCCTTGCATTGTCTGAAATCTATACTTTTGGTCCTACCTTCCGCGCTGAAAATTCCAATACACCCAGACATCTTGCCGAATTCTGGATGATAGAGCCTGAAATGGCTTTTTATGATATTCACGACAACATGAATCTTTCAGAGGAATTCTTAAAATATATCATCCGTTATGCGCTTGAAAATTGCAAGGACGACCTTGATTTCCTCAATAAAATGTATGATAATGAACTTGTCGAACGATTAAAATTTGTAGTAGAAAACGAATTTGTGCGCCTTGATTATACCGAAGGAATAGATATTCTGCTGAAATCGGGCAAAACATTTGAATTTCCTATTCAATGGGGAAGCGACCTACAGGCAGAACACGAAAGATATCTGGTAGAGCAGCATTTCAAAAAACCTGTGATTCTTACCAATTATCCAAGAGAAATCAAGGCTTTTTATATGAAACAGAATGACGATGGAAAGACTGTTCGCGCAATGGATGTTCTGTTCCCGAAAATCGGCGAAATTATCGGGGGCTCGCAACGTGAAGAAAATCTCGAAAAATTAAAATCCCGCATTGCTGAAATGTGCATTCCCGAAAAAGACATCTGGTGGTATCTTGACACGCGCAAATTCGGTACAGCACCACACAGTGGCTTTGGACTTGGCTTTGAACGATTGGTTCTTTTTGTTACAGGTATGGCAAATATCCGCGATGTGATACCTTTCCCAAGAACTCCTAAAAATGCAGAGTTCTAAAACCTGAAAAGGCAATCTATCTTATGAAATAATTAACTTTATTATTGTTGAGCATCTTGCTTTCTGGCTTGAATATGCTTGCTATCGTTATGGTTGGTTATCACGAATCTCATTTTTTCAATATATTTTGGTTATTCGACAAAATTAATTAATGTTTAAATAGGGTCTGCTGAAAAAGTCTGTCGTATGCCAGATTCGAGGCGACAAGACGAAGATGTATAATAATACTTCGAGTCGCAGGCAACAAAGAAGATGGTATGCGACAGACTAACAAAACAAAAATATAAAATTATAAAAAGAAGGTGCAAGGATTTTTAATGAATCATTTATT